>Ga0315268_10000006_pt1 | contig 251759 bp, 259 predicted proteins | sample C1_top_MG_FD_204535 | JGI IMG/M metagenome (GOLD analysis project Ga0315268, IMG submission 204535) | Sediment microbial communities from Yellowstone Lake, YNP, Wyoming, USA - C1_top | ecosystem: Environmental > Aquatic > Freshwater > Lake > Sediment | place: USA: Wyoming | collected 2017-08-01
CAGCCGCGGGGCGGCCGAGGCCCGGGCAAGCGAAGCGAGACCCGGGATAGTTGCGCCGGTTCCAACCGAGTGCGCGAGAGAGACTTGGAGTCCTGTCGCGCTTCACGAGGGGCCGGCGCACGCTTTACGCCTACGGCGGCAACGGCTACGCTGGCGCGGTTATTTACGATTTTCTCAAGTTCAACGGCTATACGTCTGGTCAGCACGTGGTGATCACGGCGACCGGAAGCGCCGCCGTCTCTTTTGTTAATGGTTACGGTCTCCTAGGCTTGGCCTTATCTTTTTCCCAAGACCCTTCTTCTCCTATCAGTACTGCTGATGTCTTCAGTAACGCAGCCACTGTCGGGGTTTCCGGTTGTTCGAATCCGACTTTGTTTCCCCTTGCAACGGTGTGCAAGAACATCAATGGCGGTTCTCTCGGCGTCAGCATCGATTTTCCAATAGATTACGTAAACCCCTCCAATGGAGTTTTCCTGCAGGCAGCAATCAACTGCATTGATAACGGCGACTTCGGCGGCACATGTGACGCCACGGACCCGATAACCATCTCATTGCCCCCGGGAGTGACGTTCACTTCGGCATCCGGTCAATTTCTCACGGCTCCTGTCCCCATCCCCGCCGCCGCGTGGCTGTTCGGTTCGGGACTGCTGGGGCTGATCGGTGTCGCGCGGCGCAAGAAAACCGCGTAACGACTCGGACAACCCTCCGCCGCGCTGCAGCGGGGGAGTTTGTGGCATAGTAGCGCCGCCCATGTTCCCGCGCGGCACCTGAATGATTTCCCTCGCTATCCTGACGCTCGTCTGCGTCCTGACCTATTCCTTTGAAATCGTGTTCGGCCTTGCCGGCACGATTCTCATGCTGCCGTTGCTGGGTTTTCTCTACAACGTCAAAACACTCGTCATCTACTCCGTCCTGCCGCAGATTCTCGTAGCGGCTATCGGGCTTATTCGCTCGCCAATAAAAGTCCATGCGCCATTCATGGCCGGTATGCTGTTCTTCGCCGGTCTGGGCACGATCGCGGGGTTTGCCCTCTTCTATTATTTCTCGGCGTCAGTGTTTCAGGTTTTACTCGCCTCGGCGATCACGGCGGCGGGCCTGTTTCTGGTGATCGCGCCGCACCGCGCGAAATTCGGCCCGGTCGGCGCACGGGTGATGGATACCCTGGCTGGAACATCGCAAGCACTGTTTGGCATCAGCGGTCCCGTCGCCATGACGCGGCTGCTCGCCACCTTTCACGAAAAGAACACGGTGCGGCATTACGCCTTTGCGTTTTTCCTCGCCATGAACAGCCTGCGCGCGGTCGAGTATTCGTTTCACGGCACTTATACCGGGGAAATCCTGAGGATGATGGCATTCAGCGGACCGTTTCTGGCCGTCACGCTCTGGTTCAGCAACCAACTGCACCTGCACATCAACGAACGCGTCTTCCGGCGCGTAGTGGCGTGGATGGTCCTGCTCGGCGGGCTCTCGCTTTTTTACCGCTGACTATACAAAATAGCCGCTCACCGAACCTCAATATCACCAATCCGGTAAAACCATGCTGCTACAAATCCCATCCGTTCTGACCCAAGACCAACTCGATGCCGTCCGGAAAATGCTGGCCACTGCCCACTTCGTGGACGGCAAGCTTTCCGCGGGCATGGCGGCCAAGCGCGTCAAACACAACGAGGAACTCGACCGCAACGCCAAACAGATGGAAATCCTGAACAACCTTGTCATGAGCAGCCTGGTGCAACATCCGGTTTACCGCAGCGGTGCGCTGCCCTTGCGCGTGGCCGCGCCCTTCTATGCGCGTTACACCCCGGGCATGTCCTATGGCGATCATCTGGATGATCCCATCATGGGCAGCGAGGGCACGCTGTATCGGACGGATGTGTCCATCACGATTTTCCTGAACGAGCCAGACAGCTACGATGGCGGCGAGCTGGTTATCCGCACCGCTTTCGCGAGCAACAAAATTAAACTTCCGGCGGGCGATGCGGTCATGTATCCCTCCTCCAGCCTGCACCATGTCTCAGAGGTGACGCGCGGTGAACGCCTGGTGGCCGTTACCTGGGTGCAAAGCTTGGTGCGCGATCCGGCCAAACGTGAACTGCTGTATGCCCTGAATGAGGCGCGCGAGACAATGCTGAAGAACGCACCCGACGCCGCTGAAACCGCCAAGGTTGATACCGCGTATATGAACCTGGTTCGGATGTGGGGCGATATCTGAGATATCGCAGTCAGGAGGCATGAATGAAATTCAAGGTATACAAAAATGATGCGGAATGGAAAAAAATCCTCACGCCGGAACAATACAAGATCACCCGCGAAAAAGGCACGGAGCGCGCCTTTACGGGAAAATACCATGACTGCAAGGATATCGGCGTTTACAAGTGCGCCTGCTGCGGGGCCGAGCTTTTTGATTCTGATACCAAATACGATTCCGGGTCCGGCTGGCCAAGCTTCTATGCCCCGGTGAAACGAGAAAACGTTGCCGAAGAAGAAGACAGCAACCTGTTCATGCGCCGCACGGAAGTGGTGTGCGGCCAGTGTGGGGCGCACCTCGGGCATGTATTCGCTGACGGACCGCAGCCCACCGGCCTGCGGTACTGCATCAACTCGGCGTCGCTGAAGCTGGAAAAGAAATAAACAGAACTCCAGAGGCACAAATACGCATGGAAAGCACATAACGTATGAATTTCCTGCCCACCATTCCACCAAGCCAGAAACAGCAATGACGGCACGGAGTTACGCGGTAGAGATTCTGTCGACATGGTTCTGGGATATACTTTCGACACACGCTGACTGACGCCCATATCCGACAAACATGACGCAACGCAAATCACACTGGGAGAATGTGCACGCCGCCAAGAAGCCAGACGAAGTAAGCTGGCACCGGACACACCTGGAGAAATCGCTGGAGCTCATTCGCGCCACAGGCGTGGGCAAAGACGCCCAGATCATCGATGTCGGCAGTGGTGCCTCCACCCTCGTCGATGACCTTCTCACGGACGGTTTCAAGCACATCACCGTTCTGGATATTTCCGCTGCCGCCTTCAACACCACGCAAGCGCGACTGGCGGAGCGCGCGAAGAATGTCACGTGGCTGGAGATGGATGTCACGCGGGCTTCGCTGCCCGCAAACCACTACGACGTGTGGCACGACCGCGCTGTGTTTCATTTTCTGACAGACCCCGAGGACCGGCGTCATTATGTCAACGTCGTGAACCACGCACTGAAACCGGGTGGACACATAATCGTGGCGACCTTCGGCCCTCACGGCCCGCTCAAATGCAGCGGGCTGGATACTGTGCGCTACACCCCCGAGCAGTTGCACAACGAATTCGGTGCCAGCTACGAATTAACCCGCACTTTCACCGAGGACCACGTTACCCCCTCCGAAAAGCATCAGGAATTCGTGTACTGCTACTGCCGCAAACGTTGAAAGGGTAACCGCGTTAACGCGCTAGCCGGTGGGCAAGGCAATCTGATGGTCCGTGCTGAACTGGTAATCGCGAAACACATGTTCCGCCGATAGCCGTTCGTAGGTTCCGTCCGCCAACCGGCGTGCCGTATCCTTGAGGCGATAGGTGTAGTGACCGCATGTCCAGCAGTCGAAGTTACGCATGTGGGTACACAGGCAGGTTTTATCCATTACCGAAATCTCTTCCGCGTCCGGGTGTTTATCCACTTCACGGTTGTAGGCCTCGATATAGGCACAGTTGCCGGTGCTATCGAGCAGGTAGCCGTAGGCTTCGCAGTTGGGGCGAATCCCCGCACCAATGGCCGGACTGGTTTTCAGCATGCGCATGGGATAGCCCGTAGGCGAAATCAGGTTGACCGCAATGTCTTCCTCGTTGGCCTTGAAATATTCCTGCTGCACTTTAGCGGGAAGACCGCACTCCTTGGAGACGGTGAAACGGGTGGCCACTTGCACCGCGGCAGCGCCCGCTTCCATGAACTCCACGGCGTCGGTGCCCGTGAAAATACCGCCGGCGGGGATGACCGGAATAGACAGGTCTTCCTGTTTCAGGAACAGATGGATTTCAGTGACGATGCTCTTGAGGTCAAACTTCACCCAATCCATACCAAAGCCGAGATGCCCGCCCGCGAGCGGGCCCTCCACAACGATGTAATCCGGCGGACGGTTGAGACGCGCATTCTTGCGCAGGAACAATTGCAAGGCGCGCAGCGAGGAAACGATGATGCCGAACCTCACATCATGAAAGCGCGGATGATCCTGAACCAGCGCCAGCGATCCGAGATGCAAGCCCGCGCTCAAGGTGATGCCGTCAATGCCGGCATCCATGGCCGCCGTCAGACGCACGCGCAACGTCTCGCGCGGTGCGCTCATGGTGAGCTTTTCCATGGTGTTGACGAAGATAAGCCCATCGCCCTTCTTGGCCTCCATGGTCCGGCCCACGTGCATCGCGGTCGCCTCGGCTAGCCGTGCCAGATCAAACTGCACGACCGACTTGTCCCGGTTGGCGACGTTGAACTTAAATTTTTTCTGCTTTTCCTTGACGAAGCCGGTCTTGAAACGCCGGTCCGAAACCGTAGGTACCATGGCATCGGAAATATGGCCGATACCGCCGAGCCGCGCCGCGACCAGCGCCAGCTCCGCGGTAGAAATATCCACGCCCATCCCGCCGATCATGATCGGCACATACTCTTTCTTGCCGAACCGCAGCCGGTAATCGTCAACGCGCTTCATTATAGTTTGTGGCCACCCCGTGGCAGAGACTGAAATAGGGACAGGATGCTCAGGTGTAACGAAATTAAATCATTTTTTGCCCAAACAATCCTGTGAAATTTTACTCGCCTTTGACAACCGGGCGACGGCTATCGGCAATCCATTCGCTCCAACTGCCGGCGTAAAGTTTTGCCCCGGACAAACCGGCATGTTCCATGGCCAAAATATTGTGACAGGCGGTCACACCCGATCCGCACATCTGGATCACCCTGTCGGGTGTGATGTCATCCAATGTGGCCAGGTAATGCTCGCGCAGCGCCTCGTCTGACATGAATTCACCGCTGAAATCAAGGTTGTCTTCATAAGGCATGTTGATGGCACCGGGGACGTGTCCGGCTACCTTGTCGAGCGGCTCGATCTCGCCCCGAAAACGCTCCTCCCCGCGTGCGTCGATGATTAACCCGCCACCCTCGTGCACCAGTGTTTGGACATGCTGAACCTCCACCCACAGCGCATTGTTGATGGTTGGATGAAATTGCGCCGGTGTGGCCTGCGGGGTGTCCTGCGTGACCGGACGTCCTTCACGCCGCCACTTGGGATAGCCGCCGTCGAGCAGGGCGACGGACTCGTGCCCAAGCCAGCGCAGCAACCACCACAGACGTGATGCCATGGCACCGAAGGTGTCGTCATAGGCCACCACCTGTTTTGTTTTATCGATGCCCCAGCGACCGAGCTTTTCGGCCAGCGCGTTTGGATACGGCAAGGGATGCCGCCCGCTCGTGGACGTAACCGGTGAAGACAAGTCCTCGTTGAGGTGGGCATAGCGCGCACCGGGAATGTGGGAAACCGCGTAGGCACGACGTCCCGCCTCCGGGTCCGTCAGCGCAAAACGGCAGTCCACGATGACCCAGCGCGGGTCATCGTGGTGCCTGAACAGCGTCTCGGTATCAACGAGGGTGGTTAAACTCACGAGTGGCCACTAGCAAGCATCAAGCGCAAGAGAAGAGTGTCTCACCTTGCTACCTGCTGCTTGTCGCGCACCACTGAATTTAATACCCGCCCTTGCGGCGCGACTCCGGCAGGCCGGCAATACGACCGCCCTGCTTACTCGGATCCTTCGGAAACAGATCGTATATATCTTTCTGACCGAGGTTCTTGCCCCACTTGTCCGACATCGCCTTGACGATGTGGCGCGTGTTTGGCTGGTTCCCAGCGTTGTTCAAGAATTCATCGCGCAGATAGTTCATCAGATCCCAATGTTTATCGGTCAGCTTGATGCCTTCCTGTTCCGCCATAAATTCTGCCAGTTCCTTGCTCCAGTCTCCCTGGTCTACCAGGTAGCCCATGGGCGTGGTTTCGATGGTTTTGCCGTTAAACTTAATAGCCATAATACCCCCTAAAATATCAGGCAACAGATTGCGAAAAATGTTTTAGTGACACGTTAAAAGAAAAATGAGCGCGAATAATACAAAGCGCGCGCGTTTAATCCAAGGCCTGCCTGAGTTCCTTGATGTCCTTGTGGGGAATGAACAGGCCGCAGCCCAGCCTGCGCTCCGCCCCCAGCCCGTGCTGCTGCAAGCGCACGGATTCCTCGACAGACAGGTCCGCCAGCATCAGGCTGCGCGTATGGATATTCCGCCCTGGCGTGGCAATGGTATTTTCCATACCACAGAGCATTTTCTTTGGGCTTATATCGATTCTATCCAGTTGCGCGACCGCCAACTTGAGAAAGTCCGATTCGTCCATACCCTCGGCACTCTCGACATAACGGGAAAAAATGGTAGTGAGGGTGCTTAACGGACGCACCGTCGACTGCTCAATCTTCATGACATTGCCGGCGATATCCAGGGACGCGCCGGTCAGCTTCCCGGCATCGCCCAGCCGGTGCCGGGGCAGACGCAGGACCAGTTTCGTGCGGCGCGACAGGTACACAAGATCACCGGGATTGGCCGGACGCATCCAGCCATTGCCCGATTCGGCACCATGAACCGTGTGCAAACCGGCGCCCTCCTCATCGGAAAACCAGGGCAAGACCAGAGTGATTGCCCGTGACAGGGCATAGGCGTGATCGACCGGCAGGGCGCGACAGGCGATGTTGAATACCACGTCCACGATATTGTCGGGAACGTGGTAGCTCTCGTTGTCCTTGTCTTCCTGCCAATACATGTTCAGTTCGATAAAAATCAGTTAACCGGAAGTTTTTCGGTGATGGCCTGGCGGTCAATCCACCATTCATCCTGCACCAGTACATCCACCACGTTACGCAAGCGGGGGAGAAATCTAGTGGGATCGTCCAGCTCGAGTTTCTTGAGCCATTTCTCGAACGCCACCTGATCAAGCACGTTGCTGTGGCGACGTGCTACCGAGGCCAGCAACTGGTTGGTGTAAAAAAACAGGTTGTCCCGCTCCCTGCCTTCCGGCGCACGCAGGTCAACGATGTAATGCGCTACCGTCGCCGCCACCGCCGCGCCATCGGAATCGGACGGCGTTTCATCAACCACGTGTTGCAACATGGCCACCGTCAATTCCGGATCCACGGGAAAGGTGACCGCGAGCCAAATACCCTGGCCCAATGCGGGCAGCGATTCCGATAGGTCGGACAAAAACAAGATGTCGCAGGCCTGCACGGCGCCTTCCCAGGCCGCGCGCGCGGCATAGGTATCAAACGCTTCACGTGCCGCATCCCAGGCATCCTGATTTTTTTCCAACCGAACCAGGGTTCGCCCTATCTGCAGCAACAGATCGGCACGACTGAGTGGATCATAATTTGGCGCCAACTCCAGCAGCTGTTGCCGGAGATCGGCCAGCTGCCCCTCCAGCAATACGGAAGACTGGGCAGAATCTTCCGCACTGTCTGCATCGCTGATGGAAGGATCTTCTTTTAAATATTTCATTGTGGCCTGTCCGGAATTAATTTATCGATCGCGAGATATCGGCGACGACGGTGTCTTACTTGGTTATGGAGTGTATGCCGACGAAGGCGCCTTCCAGCTGGTCTTCCCAGTTACCCGGTGTGTCCGGATAGGGCGGCTTGATGTCGATCCTGAAAAATATTTCTGACTGCGCACGCTGCCGGACCACATCCAGCAATTGTTGAAACGTCTGGATGTCGTGATGCTGCAACAGCACTTCGCTCAGATGAAGCATGGCCGTTAATCGTAGATCTCGTTCATGTTTGTGCCGTGAATACGGTCATGATAACGCGCCCGGTATACCAGTCTAGTCACACCGCTGTCCACCGCATCCGTAAAAGCTGTGCGGTTATGTAGCACGTTGTTGCACACGAGTCCTTGACCCGCTGCCATGCGGTGTTTGAACACATACGGTGATTCACCGGACAGCAACTGCTCCAGGAACTGTATGGCCGCCCGTGTCGCCTCATCCTGCTTCCACTCAATGGAACGCGTGCGCGCGGTGTAGCGCATATGCAGGTTCCCACCAACCGGATCAATGGAAAATACCGGGCCCGTCACGGCCAGCCGGGTTTCCGTGCCCTCTTCCGTATTCGCCGGAATGGTCATGGCATCCGGTGCCATGAGGGCGCGGATGTATTCCGGATTTGCGTCACGCATCAGGATATACGCTATCTCATGATCCAGCAGGCTGTTTTCACCGCCTTCCGCGGCGGGCGAAACACAGTGCAACACCATGGCACGTATACGGTTTTCCGCCGTGTTGTAATAGCCGTCGGTATGCCACAACAATCGTTTGTTAGAGTACGGAAGGTAACCGCGCTGGAATTTCCCCGGCACTACCTGCAGCGAGGAAATGCCATCTTCATCCGCGAGCATATTGTTATCCAGATGGGTCAATCCAAAGCATTTACCGGCGGCGCGTGGTATCTCCTTGTCCGCCATAGCGCCCAGGCAACTCGCATAGATCGCCATATTGGCTTGGCGACACCGACGCAGAATCGCCTCGGCCTCGACACTGGTCAAAACCCGCGGATCATTCACCACCACCACCAGGTCTTCTGGCCGCTTGGGGTATCCTGCCAGCTTGCGTTCACGCCACAACCGGTAGGCACCCTCGTTTTGCAGGAAAAAAGGGCTGCTGCTCACACACTGGGCCACTACCTCTGCGCCCGGTTGACTATTCACATGGGTGCTCCACTGTTGACTGCTACATGCGGGTATTTGCAAGGTTTTCAACCATATTTGAACATTCGCACTGGCAAATAATCCTGGAACGGAATGGTAACTGCTACCACGTTAGCTGGCTCTATCAACAACTGGTTGGAGATTTATATATGAATTAAGTTAAAAGAATAATACATAGTACTGATTTACATCATATAAAATTCACATTTCTATCTGCGTATCTATATATCTCTTTTGGGGTAGGTAAAGACAGACTTTGTCTCTCTCCAACGAGTGGTTCTCTTAAATGGATCTCCGATTACACTGGCGGCCGCAAAGTTAGTATCCAACGGTTAATGAAGTGACGTCAGCCGGTAGTGGTGGGCGGAGATTTGCAGTTAAGCCACCGAACGGCGACATCGCTTTGTAACCTGCAGCCCGGTCTTCTTAGCGTCGAGACAGCGCGAGAGAACCGAATTGTACGTCCTTACTACAGATGAGGAGGTAGTTTAAAATGGCACAGAATCAACCGAAAAATCCGGAAAAACACTCGACATTTATCCCCAAGGATAAAAAATCTACCAAACCGTTCCACCAGACCCCCATGCTGGATCAGCTGGAAAGCGGTCCGTGGCCGAGTTTCGTGACAGGCCTCAAGCGCCTGGCCCACAACAACAACATGATGGTGGATCTGCTCGGCCAACTTGAGCACTCCTACAAAACCCGCAAAGGCTACTGGAAAGGCGGCACGGTCAGCGTATTCGGCTACGGCGGCGGCATCATCCCCCGCTTCACCGAACTCATGGGTTCTGATGGCAAGGCCATGTTCCCCGAATCAAAAGAATTCCACACCATCCGCGTACAGCCGCCGGCCGGCAACCATTACACCACCGACATGCTGCGCAAGCTGTCGAACTCCTGGAACAAGTACGGCTCGGGCCTGATTGCGTTCCACGGCCAGACCGGCAACATCATGTTCATCGGCACCACATCCGAGAACACACAGCACTTCTTCGACGACATCAACGGGTACGGTTGGGATCTCGGCGGTGCCGGCCCGTGCGTACGCACCGGCATGTCCTGCGTAGGTGCCGCGCGTTGCGAACAGTCCTGCGCCAACGAGCAGAAGATTCACCGCCTGCTGGTGAACGACTTCCTCGATGACATGCACCGTCCGGCCCTGCCCTACAAGTTCAAGTTTAAGGTTTCCGGCTGCCCGAACGACTGCATGAACTCAATCCAGCGCGCTGACTTCTCCGTGATCGGCACCTGGCGCGACGACATGAAGGTCGACCAAGCCGAAGTGAAGGCCTTCGTAAAGGCCAAGAGCCGCAAGTACGTCATCGACAACGTGATCGCACGCTGCCCAACCAAGGCCCTGTCGCTCAATGACGACGACACCCTGGCTGTAGATAACCGTAACTGCGTACGTTGCATGCATTGCATCAACGTCATGACCAAAGCGCTCTCCCCGGGCGACGACAAGGGTGTCACCATCCTCATCGGCGGCAAGCGCACGCTGAAGATTGGCGATACCTTTGGCACCGTGGTCATCCCGTTCATGAAACTCGAAAACGACGAGGACTACGACAAGATACGTGAACTCGCACACAACATCATCGACTTCTGGGCCGAGAATGGCTTGGAGCATGAGCGTTGCGGCGAGATGATCGAGCGTATCGGTCTCGTTAACTTCCTGGAAGGCATCGGTCTTGAGGTCGATCCGAACATGATCACCCATCCGCGCACTGGATCCTACGTACGCATGGACGAGTGGGATCAGGAAGCCGATAAGTGGAAAAACCGTCAGCAGGCGGCAGGTTGATCCAGGCCTGACTTAACTCGAGCACACGTCGAACAAACGTTTTTTGGAGAAATAGACAAATGGCAGAACCACAAAAGATGCGCCCGCCGATCGAGAGCGGGTGCCCGGATCCATTTCAGTACATGCACCCGCTGATGATCAGGAACTTCGGTAACTGGAAGTATCATGATCGTCCGCGTCCTGGTGTTCTGCACCACGTCGCCAAATCCGGTGATGAAATCTGGACCGTACGTGTGGGCACCCAGCGCCAGCTCGGCCCCTACGAAATTAACCTGCTGTGCGACATCGTCGATAAACTCGGCGAGGGCTACATCCACTTCACCATCCGTTCCAACCTGGAAGTAATGGTCTCGAAGAAAGAGAAAGTGGATCCGCTCATCAAGGCATTCGAAGAAGCCGGTTATCCGGTTGGCGGCACCGGCCCCTCGGTAACCATGATCTCCCACACCCAGGGCTGGCTGCACTGCGACATCCCGGGCACCGATGCCTCGGGCGTGGTCAAGGCGCTGATGGACGACCTCCATGAAGAGTTCGTCAAAGAAGACATGCCAAACCGTGTGCACATCACCACCTCCTGCTGCCAGATCAACTGCGGCGGACAGGGTGACATCGCCATCAACGTGCAGCACACCAAGCCGCCGAAGATCAATCACGATCTGGTCGCCAACGTATGCGAACGGCCGTCGGTCGTGGCCCGCTGCCCGGTCGCGGCGATCCGCCCGGCCATGGTGAACGGCAAGCCGTCGCTCGAGGTCGACGAAAAGAAATGCATCTGCTGTGGTGCCTGCTTCCCGCCCTGCCCGCCGATGCAGATCAACGACCCGGAGCATTCCAAGCTGGCGATCTGGGTCGGCGGCAAGAACTCGAATGCACGCAGCAAGCCCATGTTCCACAAACTCGTGGCCGCCGGCATTCCGAACAATCCGCCGCGCTGGCCCGAAGCCGCGGAGATCGTGAAGACCGTGCTTCGCGTCTATAAGAAAGATGCCAAAGATTGGGAACGCGTGGGTGATTGGGTGGAACGCATTGGCTGGCCGCGCTTCTTTGAGCTCACCGGTCTGCCGTTCACCAAGTTTCATATCGACAACTGGCGTGGGTCGCGTTCTACACTGAACGCGTCGGCACACATACGTTTCTAGTTCCTTCGTGAAAGAAGCTGCATCAACCGACGCCGGGCAACTTCCGGCGTCGGTTCAGTAAATCGTCAGCAGGATTTTTATAACGAGCAAGGGGGCGGTGATGAAGTTGGGTATTTTGGTCAATGAGGGGCCGTATACGCATCAGGCGTCGGACACGGCGTATCTGTTTACGAAAGCCGCAATTGAAAAAGGGCACAAGATTCAGCGCGTGTTCTTTTATCACGACGGTGTATATAACTCGAACCGGCTCACCGAACCGCCGCAGGATGACCGTAACATCGTCAACCGCTGGGCAAAACTGGCGAAAGACCATCACGTCGACCTGGTGGTCTGCGTAGCAGCGGCTCTGCGCCGAGGCATCAAGGACGAAAACCTTCAGGAAGGATTTCGTATCTCCGGTCTTGGCCAGTTGGTTGAATCGGGTATCCAGGCGGATCGCTTGGTTGTGTTTGGCGATTAAAACGGAAACTCTCGAGGAAACATGCAATGACCGAAGCAACCGGTGGTATCGAAATGGATGAAAACACGAGCGGAAAGGTAAAGAAATTTCTGTACGTGAACCGCAAGGCGCCGTATGGAACCATTTACGCGCTGGAGTCGCTGGAAGTGGTCTTGATCGCGGCGGCATTCGATCAGGATGTCAGCCTCGCCTTTCTTGACGACGGCATCTACCAGATCATGAAGGGCCAGCACACCAAGGCGATCGACGTTAAAAACTTTTCGCCAACCTTTCGTGCGCTCGAAGGCTATGACATCGAAAAGCTGTACGTCGAGAAAGAGTCGATGGAAGCGCGCGGTTTGAAAGAAGAAGACTTTATCGTACCCGTCAAGGTGCTGAGCACGGCTGAAATGGCCGAACTCATGCAAACCCAGGACGTGGTACTGAGTTTCTAGGGGACAACACATGCTGCATACCGTTAACAAATCACCTACTGAACGTAACACGCTCGAAAGTTGCCTCAAGCACCTGAAGAAAGGCGGCGCCGTCCTGTTGATAGAGGATGGGGTTTACGGCGCCCTCAAAGGCACCGCGAGCACCAAACTCGTTGAACAGGCGCTCAAGAATTATCCGATCTACGCCCTCTACCCTGACATCGAGGCGCGTGGAGTGCAGGATCGTGTCATCAACGGAATCAAGCTGGTCGATTACAGCGGGTTTGTCGACCTGGTGGTGGAATACCCCACTGTCCAGGCTTGGCTCTAACGTATTTCATTAACCTTTCAACAACCGACGAGGAGAATACACATGCCTATTACTGGTGGCGGAAAGACGGCCGAAACTGACGAAGAGGGTTATCTCGTAAACCGTACCGATTGGAACGAGGAAATCGCGAAGGAAATGGCCAAGGTCGACAATTGCGACCTGACCCAGAACCATTGGGAAGTGATCAACTTCCTGCGTGAATATTATGAAGAGTACCAGATCGCTCCCGCCGTGCGTGTGCTGACCAAAGCGATCGGCAAGAAGCTCGGTCCGGATAAAGGCAACAGCAAGTACCTGTACGAACTGTTCCCCTATGGACCGGCGAAGCAGGCGTGTAAATACGCCGGTCTGCCGAAACCGACGGGCTGCGTCTAAAGCAAACGCACGTACGGGTTTTCCGCCAACCGAGATACCAGCGGGGTCATCCATGTCGGCTGTGACAGTGATTTATGCGCTGCTGTTTTATGTGGCGACGGCTATCCTCGTCATCGGCGTGGGACGCAAGATTTTCATCTATGCGCGCACGCCGCAGCCGTTGAAGATCCCTACCACACCGGCGCCGACCACCCGCCTGGGCGTCTGGATGCGCATGGCGCGCGAAGTCACCGTGTTCGAAAGTCTGTTCAAATCGAACAAGTGGACCTGGCTGTTCGGCTGGGTCTTTCACCTGTGTCTGTTCGTGGAGCTGGCCTGGCACACACGCTACTTTACGGAACCCGTCTGGTTCTTCGTGCCGCTGTTGCCGTGGTTCATCGTGTTCACCGGTCTTGGTATGCTCGCGGGCCTCGCCGGTCTCTGGGGTCGCCGTTTCCTGGTGGACCGCGTGCGCTACATCAGCGGTCCCTCGGATCACCTGATGCTCGCCCTGCTGGTGGGAATCGGGGCCAGCGGTCTTTCCATGAAGTTTCTGGCCCACACCGACATCGTTTCGGTCAAGGCGTTTTTCCTGGGGCTTATGCGTTTTTCCTGGCAACCCCTGCCGGCCGACCCGGTGCTGTTGTTACATCTGACACTGGTTTCCACACTGATGATTGTCTTCCCGGTCAGCAAACTGTTGCATGCCCCGGGCGTATTTTTCAGCCCCACCCGTAACCAGGTCGATAACCCGCGCGAGAAACGCTGGACCGCGGGCTGGAGCGCTAAAATCGACAACACCAAGGCAGCCGAGGGATAAACACCATGGCGGACTTCGAAACACCTGTCCTTGGCGAATACCAGATCGTCCCGCATGTGCATCCGGGGATGATGGAGCGCAGCAAACCCTACATCGCCAAACCAGACGTCCAGAAACCCCTGGGTTTCCCGGGCGAACTCGTGCCGGATTGGGAAAATGTCGCCGTCATGAAGCTTGGCGAACTCGTTTCCAAATCTCGCGCCTTGCAGGTATTCCTCGACTCCTGCGTCAAGTGCGGCGCCTGCACCGACAAGTGCCACTACTACCTGGGCACATCGGACCCGAAAAACATGCCGGTCGCACGCCAGGATTTATTGCGCTCCGTGTACCGCCGCTACTATACCTTTGCCGGAAAGTTCTTTCCCAAGCTCGTCGGCGCACGCGACATGACGAAGGATGTACTGGATGAGTGGTACTCGTATTTTCACCAGTGTTCCCAGTGCCGCCGTTGCTCGGTGTATTGCCCGTACGGCATCGACACCGCCGAGATCTCCATGGCCGCGCGCGACATCATGGACACCGTCGGGCAAGGCCAGAAGTATTGCAATGAAATTATTGGCAAGGTCTTCAAGATCGGCAACAACCTCGGCCTTCCTGAACCGGCCTTGGCGAATACGCTGGAGGGTCTCGAGGAAGACGTAAAGGACGAGACCGGTGTTGATGTAAAGTTTCCGCTCGACGTAAAAGGCGCCGAAGTTCTGTTGATCACGCCATCGGCGGACTTCTTCGCTGAGCCGCACATCGATGGCCTCATCGGCTATGCCAAGGTATTTCATGCCTCCGGCACCAGTTGGACACTCTCCTCCCATGCCTCGGAGGCGGCCAACTTCTCGATGTTCATCGGCTCCCCGGAAAACCTGCACAAACAGGCCAAGCGCATCCGCGAGGCGGCCATTGAACTCGGCGTCAAACGTATCATCGTCGGCGAATGCGGCCATGCTTGGCGTGTGGCCTACAGTTTCTGGAACACGCTAATCGGTCCGTTCGATTTCCTAGACCAGAGTTATCCGATCCCGCAACATATCTGCGAGTTCACCTACGACCTTATTCAGAAAGGCGCGCTCAAGTTCGACAAATCACAGAACGACGACAAGGTCGTGACATTCCACGATTCCTGCAACGTTGCACGTGCCTCGCGCATGGGTAATCTGCCGGGCGGACAGTTCGTCATCCCGCGTGAAGTCATCAAGGCCTGCGTCAACAAGTTTGTGGACATGGCGCCGGAAACCATCCTGGAAGGTACCTTCTGCTGCGGCGGCGGCGGCGGCTTACTTACCGATGACCTCATGGAACTGCGTGTCAAAGGCGCCCAGCCGCGCATGTTGGCTCTCAAGCAGGTGGTGGAAGAACAGGGTGTCACCCACATGGCGGCAATCTGCGCCATCTGCAAGGCCCAGTTCAGTAAGGTACTTCCTTACTACAAGTTCCCGATGGACATGATCCAGAGTGTTCACGGACTGGTGAGCAAGGCAATTGTGCTGAGCCCGAAAAAATAAGTGTGATACGAACCATTACGCCGGTTATTTAATTATCATCAGAGTTATTTAGATCAGGAGATTCGCAATGGCAGCTCCCGCTGACAAGACCAAGACAGCCAAGACTGGATTCACGTTCCGCAAGTACAAGGACGGCGATCAGGAATGGCCCTCTTTCCAATCCCGTATCTTTACGGCTGATGCCACCGACAAGTGCCCGACCTACGTGCACAAGACCCCACCCTGCCAGGCAAGCTGCCCGGCCGGAGAAGACATCCGCGGCTGGCTCAATATCGTGCGCGGCATCGAGAAGCCGCCGAAGGATGTGAAGTGGCAGGAATACGCCTTCCATCGTACCACCGAGGCCAACCCGTTCCCTTCCATGATGGGTCGCGTGTGTCCGGCGCCCTGCCAGACCGGTTGCAATCGCAACTCCGTGGAAGAATACGTCGGCATCAATGCGGTCGAGCAGTTCATCGGCGACTACGGCATCGCGAACAATATCGAATTCAAGGCCGCTGAAAAATCCACGGGCAAGAAAGTCGCCATCATCGGTGGCGGCCCCGCCGGTCTGTCGGCCGCCTACCAGCTGCGCCGCAAGGGCCACGCCGTCACCATCTTTGACGACCATGAATTTCTCGGTGGCATGGCGCGCTACGGCGTCCCAGGTTACCGCCTGCCGCGCGACGTCCTGGACGGCGAAATCAACCGTATCACGCGCATGGGCGTCGAAGTCCGCGCCAAAACACGTATCGGTGTCGATGTGGCGCTCAAGGATGTCGAAAAGAATCACGACGCCGTCCTGTTCGCCATTGGCTGCCAATCCGGCCGTGCACTCCCAGTCCCGGGCGCGGAAGCATCCAACTGCATCACCGGTGTCGCCTTCCTCGAAGCCTTCAACCAGGGCCGCCTGCAAGCCGTATCCGGCCGCGTGGTGGTGGTGGGCGGTGGTGACACGTCGATCGACGTCGCCTCGGTTGCACGTCGTCTGGGTTATATCAAGGACATGAAAGAAACCGAGCGTCCGGAATACATCGTGCTCGGCCAGACGGCGCACGATGTGGCCATGACCGCGAAGAAAGAAGGCGCCGAGGTCATGCTCATCTCGCGTCAGCCGATCGACAAGATGAACGCTGCTAAACACGAAATCGACGATGCCCAGCGCGAAGGCATCGCGCTCCAGGGCGCACTACAACCGGTCGCGGTCATTCTCGATGACAAGGGCCGCGCCAAGGCATTGCGTGTCATTGAACTCGACTATTCCAGCGGCAAACCGGTCGAGAAACCGGGTACCGAAAAGGATCTGGCTGCCGATCTCATCGTTTCCGCCATCGGCCAGATAGGTAACTTCAAGGGTATGGACGGCTACGACAATGGCAAGGGTCTCATCAATTCCGACAAGTTCTACCAGATTCCCGGCAAGCCCGGCCAGTTCGTGTGCGGCGACATCATTCGCCCGCACCTGCTGACCACCGTCATCGGCCAGGGTTCCATCGCCGCCGACAGCATCGACCATTACCTCAAGCATGAGGAAATGAGCAAGCGTCCCAAGGTGGATGTGCATCACTTCAACCTGCTCGACAAACTGAAGGAAACGGGCCTGACACCGCTACCGTTCAAGCCGGAAGGTCCGGAGGACGAACGTCCGATTGACCGCGGCCTGCGTGGCACCTCGCTACTAGGCAAGGCAGTCGGCGGTTTTGCGATCCATAACTACGAGGACCGCTCGGACGCCGAAGTGGTCCAGGCTAACGAGCTGTTCCTGGGTCATTTCGACTTTGTCCCCCGCCATCTGCGCAAGGAAATGGTTCCGTCTTCCGAAGAAGTGTTGGGCCATTTCAAGGAACGCATGCTCGGCCTGAACGAACCGGAAACGGTGGCCGAGGCCAAGCGTTGCATGAGCTGCGGCCTGTGCTTCGAGTGCGACAACTGCGTGATCTACTGCCCGCAGATCGCCGTCAAGCGTACGCCGAAATCGGAATCGACGATGGGCCGCTATGTGTACACCGATTACGATCTCTGCATCGGTTGCCACATCTGTGCCGACGTCTGCCCCACCGGCTACATCAAGATGGGCATGGGCGACCACTGATCATTCCGGGAGCACGAGTTCGATGCACAGCATGAAAACCAGCTTGATATCCGCTCTCCTCGGCATCGTCGGGATTGTCCTCGCGATGCCGACCGTGGCCGACAACGAGACCGGAGAATCAGGCCGTGTTCCCATGCCGGCGATATCCTCGCCAGCAGGAAAAAAGTGTGTCGAACCGGAAGAGGTCATGCGCCGCGACCACATGAAGTTCATCCTGCATCAACGCGATGCCACCATGCACCGGGGTATTCGTACGACCAAGTACAGTCTCAAGAACTGTGTAAACTGTCATGCCGACGAGAAAACGGGAAGCGTGTTGGGCGAAAAAGGTTTCTGCTCCTCTTGCCATCTCTATGCTGCCGTACATATCGACTGCTTCACCTGTCACACCGACAAGCGTGAAAAAGACGCCGTGGCCACGGTACCGACGGCACCGGTGTCCGATGCCAAGCATGAGGTAAAGCCATGAGCATCAGCCGCCGAGAACTGTTGGGTATGGGCGCGGCCGCCGTGGCCGGAACCCTGCTTGCCCCCGGGCTTCGCCTTGTTGAACTGGTGCAAGCCAAGTCTCCCGAGGAAGCGGCCACCTCGCTCAAGCGCTGGGGCCTCCTGATCGATACCACAAAATGCGGCGATGGTTGCAATGCCTGTGTCTCGGCTTGCCAGGAAGAAAACGGCTGGCAGGGTCATAATCGTCCGGAATCGGATCCGCAGTGGATCCGTGGCGTTACACTCAAGGACAAACAGACCGGTTACGCCCAGACCATTCCCGTCATGTGCCAGCATTGCGAGTCGCCACCGTGCGTGGATGTATGCCCCACCGGCGCCTCCTTCAAACGCGCGGATGGCATCGTTCTCGTCGACAAGCACATTTGCATTGGCTGTCGCTACTGCATGATGGCCTGCCCATACAAGGCGCGGTCATTTGTGCACGAGGAAACCCATGATCAGAAGGCATACGCCCCGCGTGGCAAGGGCACCGTTGAATCCTGCACACTGTGCGTGCATCGCGTGGACAACGGACGTATTCCTGCCTGCGTGGAGGCCTGTAATGCCGATGCCGGCAAGGCCATGACCTTCGGTGACCTGAATGACCGCAACAGCGATATTGCCAAACGCCTGGCGTCACAGCACACCACCCAGATTCGTCCCGACCTGAACCTGAACACCGGCGTGCGTTACCACGGAATCTAGCGGGGATATTCACGATGAAAAGCATTAGTCACCGCGTAATCGAAGGCAGAAGCATGGGCTTCTATGGCCTCCTCGCCCTGCTTGGGGCCATCGTCCTCGTCGGCCTGGGAGCCGCCCTATATATGGAGGAGAACGGTCACTGGGTAACCGGCATGAATAACCAGATCGTCTGGGGCACGCCACACGTATTCGCGGTGTTTCTGATTGTCGCCGCCTCCGGCGCCCTCAATGTCGCCTCGATTGCCTCGGTTTTTGGTCGCAAACTCTACAAGCCACTGTCGCGCCTCTCCGGGTTGCTGGCCATCGCGCTGCTGGCTGGCGGTCTTGCCGTGCTGGTGCTCGATCTGGGCCGTCCCGACCGCCTGACCGTGGCCATGACCGTCTATAATTTCAAATCGATCTTTGCCTGGAACATTTTCCTCTACACCGGCTTTTTCGTCATCGTGGCTGTTTATCTGTGGGTAATGATGGAACGGCGTATGAACGACTACAGCAAACCCGTCGGCATGTTCGCTTTCCTGTGGCGCCTGACGCTGACCACTGGTACCGGTTCCATCTTTGGCTTTCTCGTGGCCCGCGATGCCTACGATTCTGCCGTCTACGCACCGATGTTCATTATCATGTCATTTGCCTATGGCCTGGCCATTTTCCTGCCGGTGCTAATGGCGGCCATGGCATGGACCGGGCGCGAACTGGGCGACGTCACCTTTGATCGCCTGCGCAAGCTGCTCGGCGTGTTTGTTGCTGCGGCACTCTACTTTGTGGCGGTCTACCACCTGACCAATCTCTACATCACGCAGCGCCATGGCGTCGAGGGCTTTGTCCTTCTGAGTGGCGGCGTATACACCAAAATGTTTTGGTTGGGCCAGGTGCTCGTTGGCGGGGTGGTACCGCTGATCATTCTGTTCTCTGGACTGGCAAAAATACGCCCCATGGTAACCATCGCGTGCGTGCTCATCGTCCTCGGTGGCATCGCGCAAATGTACGTCACCATCATCGGCGGCCAGGCCTACCCCATGCCGCTCTTTCCCGGGAAAGAGGTAAGCAGCAGCTTCTTCGACGGCGTGGTCGGCAATTACACGCCCAGCCTGCCCGAGGTGTTGCTGGGCATCGGTGGTATCGGCATTGCGCTCGCCCTCACTACCTTCGCAATCAAGGTGCTGCCGTTCTTACCCGAGAGTCTGGCCGACGCGGATGCCGATCCGCACCACAAGGCCGCTTAATACGTCTCGCACTACAACGACACAGAGCCGCACAGAGAAGAGGAATCGGCTTAAAACCTGTGATCCTTCGCGCTCTTTGCGCCTCTGCGGCAGCCGTTCACACTTGATCCCATGAACCGCCTGCTTATCTCCGCCGCGCACAAATCCTCCGGCAAAACCACACTAACCATTGGTCTGTGCGCCGCCCTGCGCGCACGCGGCCTATCCGTCCAGCCGTTCAAGAAAGGCCCGGATTTCATCGACCCCATGTGGCTTTCGGCGGCGGCCGGGCGTGATTGCCACAATCTCGATTTTTATCTCATGGGGCGTGATGAAATTCAGGACACCTTTGTGGCACGCTCCCAAGGCGCCGATATTGCCCTGATCGAAGGCAACAAGGGCCTTTACGACGGATTAAGTCTGGACGGGAGCAACAGCAACGCCGCGCTGGCGAACCTGCTCCAGACGCCAGTGGTACTGGTTATCGATGCACGCGGTATGACCCGCGGCATCGCACCTCTCATACTCGGCTATCAGTCCTTTGATCGTGATATCCACATCGCTGGCGTCATCCTCAACCAGCTCGGTGGCTCGCGCCACGAGGCCAAGCTGCGCGCCGTGATCGAGCATTACACCGATGTGCAGGTTCTGGGCGCGGTTCACCATCACGATCAGCTCACCATCGTCGAGCGCCATCTCGGCCTCATGCCAAGCAATGAGGCAACCGGAGCCAAGGCCATGATCGATTCCATCGCCGCCATGGTTTCCATGCACGTGGACCTAGACCGCCTGCTGGCTGTTGCCGCGCAGGCGCCACGTCTCCCCACAACAGGTGCCGACATCAGACCGGTACCCTCTTTCCCAAAACCGGATATCCGCATTGGTATTGCCCGTGACGCCGCCTTTGCCTTTTATTATCCGGGCGACCTGGAGGCATTACATGCCGCCGGCGCTGAGCTTGTTCCGTTCGACACCCTCAGGGACTCAACGCTGCCTGCGGTGGATGCCCTTTTCATCGGTGGCGGTTTTCCGGAAGTGCACATGGCACAACTGGAGGCGAACGCTCCCCTGCGCAACGCTATCCGCCAATCCGTCGAAGCCGGACTTCCGGTATACGCGGAATGCGGTGGGCTCATGTATCTGTCACGCAGCCTCTCCTGGAAGGCTATGCGCCATGAGATGGTGGGCGTGATCCCCGGAGACACCGTCATGCATGACCGTCCCAAGGGGCGCGGTTATGTGCTGCTGCGCGAAACCGGAAAGGGACTCTGGCCACTCACGTCAGGGAAAACGCCGGTTGAAGTACGTGCCCATGAATTTCATTACTCGAGTCTTGAAAATATGCCGCCCGACATCCAATATGCCTATGACGTACTGCGCGGAACGGGCGTGGACGGGTCGCACGATGGCATCGTCTATAAAAACATGCTCGCCAGTTACGCCCACATGCGCGATCTGGTAGGAAACCATTGGGCGGCGCGATTCGTTGGATTTGTTCGTACGCAGAAACAATCTGCTGGCAAGCTACAAGCGGGAGGCATCGATCCATGATCATCATCACACAAAAAGCTGCAGCACAAATTCGCAAATCTGCAGAGCAGACCAACATCCAAGGCATGTACCTGCGGCTTGCCGCACGCCAGGACGAGGATGGCTCATTACTCTACGGCATGGGCTTCGATGCCAAAGGGGAAAACGACACCCACGTGGTCATTGAGGGCATCGATATACTCATTTCCGGCTCGTCCAAAGAACTCCTGGCAGGCGCCACCCTCGATTTTGTGGAGATCAACCCGGGCGAACACCAGTTTATCTTCGCCAATCCCAACGATCCCTCCCATACCGCGCCTGGCACCAAGCCCGCATAAGTGAGAGGTCTTTACCGACCGGGGAAACTGGGCATTTCCCCTTCGCTTTCATGACGATCGGTCCTCGGCGTGCCGCACCCACCACATTTCTGTTAGTATTTATGCAGTTCGGTTGCTGCCTACATGCAATCGACAATGCCTCATAACCTGGTTGCCATGCAGAAAAATTCCGTTTCGATTCAACGATGGATCGATCACCTGTTCTGGAGCAAACTCTCGCGCCCCCTGGCGCTACTGGGACTTCTGCTGCTGGGAAGTGCGACTGCCACGGGCTATTCCCTCTCCGGCCACATCATGGCCGGATGGACAGCCCTGGCGCTGGCATTGGGCGCGTTCGTCATTCTGGTATTGTTGTTGATCCGCGTTCGTCGCCGTCTTAAATTCGTCAAACACCTGCGCATCTGGGCCCAGCAGATGCGTGGCGGCAATCTGTCATCCAAGATTCCGATGTCGAACGAACCCGATCTCGCCAGCATCATCGAGGACATAAACAGTCTTGGCGGGATGCTGGAAACACTGGCCTTCGAAATGGACGCCCATTCCCATGCCCAGACCGTACGTCTCGCCAGAAAAACCCAGTCACTCGACATCCTATACGAAATAGCGCTGAGTCTTACCCAACAAGGAAGCCGTGATCAGGTGCTTGAGAGCTTTCTGGATACGTTCATCGAGCTCGTGGATGCGCGTGCCGCCACGGCACACTTGCTCACCAGCGATGGACAGATGCGGCTAATAGCCAGCCGGCGTTTTGATGCCATCACCAATGGCACCGGTGAAACACTGTCGACACATTGTCCCCATTGTGGTTGGACGATTTCCAATGGCAGTGTACACATCCTGACCCACAGGCTTGTCTGTGCCCGGTTGCCTGCCGAACAGCCAACGGACGGTGGAGGAGAAGTGGCCGTCGTCCCGTTCCAGTACCATGGACGCACACTGGGTATCTACACGCTCTACCTAGACTGGCCGATGTCCTCACTCGGCGAGGATGCCCTGGAACTGCTGATCAGCATTGGACGGCATCTCGGACTGGCCATCGAAAAGACCCACCTCGACTCGGATGCACGACGGCTGGCGATCATGGAAGAACGCAACATCATCGGCAATGAACTCCATGACTCGCTGGCGCAATCGCTGGTGAGCATGCGGTTGCGCGTCAAGATGCTGGGAGAGATGTTGCACAGGAAAGATCTGCGTGCCTCGCAGAATGAAGTTCGCATGCTGCGCGAGAGTCTGGATGAGGCGCATTCGAACCTCAGGGATCTGCTGTCAAACTTTCGTCTTAAAATCGATGAACGTGGCCTGGTTCCGGCCGTGGAAAATATAGTCGAACGCTTCCGTGAAGAAACCGGCATTGCCATTTTTTTTCACAACGAATGCCAGGATCTGACGTTGACACCCGCGCAGGAACTTCAGGTGTTCCACATCATCCAGGAAGCGCTTAGCAACATCCGTAAACACAGCTATGCACATACGGCCCGTATCCGTATCGGCTCTGCCGGCAACGGCCGCTATGAAGTACTGATTGAAGATGACGGTTTCGGCATAGACCCGCCCGATGACGCCCGTCCGGGAGAACATATCGGGCTGCAGGTAATGCAGGAACGCGCCCGCCGCCTGCCAGGCGAAATCACCATTGAGAGCGAACCAGGCGAAGGCACACGTGTGTCGCTGACGTTCGGTACGAACACAGCTAACGCGCCAGCCTCGCGCGCCGCCGGCTGAATCATGATGCGCGCCCTCCTGATTGACGATCACGCGCTCGTGCGCAAGGGGATGGAGGAATTACTGCGCAGCCGCGGTGTCGACGTGGTTGCCGCGGTGGGTTCCGGGGAAGAAGGTGTCGCCCGTGCACTCGAGCTGACGCCTGACATTATCCTGCTGGACGTCAAAATGCCAGGCATCAATGGCATTGAAACGCTGGTAAAACTGCGTGCTAACAACGTGACCGCCCCGATCCTGATGTTGACAATGAGCCGGGATGACAACGACCTGCGCGCCGCGTTACGCGGAGGCGCCACGGGCTATCTACTCAAGGACATGGAGCCAGAGGACCTGGTTCCGGCATTGCAGGCCGCCATGCGCGGCGACAACGTCGTGGCCAAAGAGATGGTAGGTACCCTGGCACGCATCGTTCAGGGACAAACCAGCGAAACCACCCCGCCGCGCCCCGCCGCGCCCTTTGCTGAGCTTACTCCGCGCGAGCTGGAAATCCTGAGCCACGTGGCGGAAGGACAAAGCAACAAGATGATTGCACGTGTCTTAAGCATCACGGATGGAACGGTGAAGCTGCACGTCAAAGCAATCCTAAGGAAACTCAGCGTGCACTCACGTGTAGAAGCCGCCGTGATTGCGGTGGAACAAGGACTGGGACGGAAAAAAACAGCAGACGCCGCCAAATTCACGGAGTAAAGGCGCAAGGTATCTTTAACTAAAGCTAACTGATTTCACTGGTCTCCGCTGGCAGTCGTCGGATGAAACCAGCTCAACTTCTCGTGCAACTTGATAACCTCACCGACAATTATCAGCGTCGGTGGCTTAACCTTGGCCTGTTTCACGATTTCTGGAAGACTGCCCAGGTCGCCGGTCAGTACCCGCTGATTGCGCGTGGTGCCCTGCTGCACCAGTGCCGCCGGCATATTTGCCGGCAGGCCATGTTTGATCAGTTCACGGCAAATTGATTCAACACCGTGCAAACCCATATAAAAGACGATGGTCTGATCAGGCTGCGCCAGGGCTTTCCAGTTCAGGTTGACCGTACCATCCTGCAAATGACCGGTCACGAACACCACCGACTGGGCATAATCCCGGTGAGTAAGCGGTATGCCCGCATAGGAGGCACACCCTGAGGCAGCCGTAATGCCGGGCACCACCTGGAAAGGAACGCCCTCCGCCGCCAGGGTTTCAATCTCTTCTCCTCCACGACCAAAGATAAACGGATCTCCGCCTTTCAGCCGGACCACCCGTTTTCCTTCCCGCGCCAGCCGCACCAATAGTTGATTGATGTCTTCCTGGGGAAGAGCGTGGTTATCGCGTTCCTTGCCGGCGTAGATGCGTTCCGCATCCCGCCGCACCAAGTCCAGCACCGCCGGTGAAACCAGTCGGTCATAGACCACCACATCCGCCTGCTGCATGAGACGCAGGGCACGAAACGTCAGCAGGTCCGGATCGCCCGGCCCGCCGCCGACCAGATAGACTTCGCCCACCGGCGCCCGCACGCCATCGACCGAGTCGATCTTCTGCTGCAAAGCCCGGTGGGCCGCCTCCTCCTGTCCTGAATAAATCAGTTCAGGAATATGCCCCTGCAACACCTCTTCCCAGAACTGGCGGCGGCGCGACGGATGGGTAAATCGTTGCTTGACCTTGTCACGAAAACTGGACACCAGCGTTGCTAGCCGTCCGTATCCGGCAGGAATCAGGGTTTCGAGGCGCGCACGGATAAGGCGCGCCAATACCGGCGAAGCGCCGCCCGTGGATACCGCCACCACTACCGGTGAGCGGTCGATAATCGACGGCATAATAAAGGTACAGAGATCCGGCTGATCCACGACATTGACGGGGATATTCCGCGCCCTGGCCGCTTCCGAAACCTGGCGGTTTACGACGGTATCGTCTGTCGCCGCGATGGCCAGGACACAGCCATCGAGCATTTCCGGACGGAACTCCTGGCCGACGTGACGGATCTTGTCCTCCTTGACCCATCGACCAAGGGTTCCACCTAGGACAGGCGCATACACTACAACCCGGGCACTGGCCTCAAGCAGCAGCGACACTTTGCGCACCGCCACCTCACCGCCACCAATCACCGCGCAGGGGCGGTCTTTCAGATTCAGAAAGACAGGAAGGAAATCCATAAAAACAAAAAAGATAGATGTTTTATATCAGTGGGTTATTCTACATCACAAAAGTTAATTCTAAAAAGAATTCTTGCCCGACGAGCCAATATTCCCATGCGAATAATAATGTCAAACATTACAAATCCCTCACCTTCCTGGCCAAATACATCACCAATTGGATTTACTCTCTGGCTGATATGATCCATTGGATGAGAAATTGGCGGAGAGGGAGGGATTCGAACCCCCGGAAGGTTGCCCTTCAACGGTTTTCAAGACCGCCGCCTTAAACCGCTCGGCCACCTCTCCATGAAACCTAAGAATAACTGAAAAGATCGGCAACGTCCTCATCAGCGCTGCACAGCAAACCTGCTTCAGGGGGATGATGCCTTTGTTAACGCTTCGGGAAATAGGCAGCATACACACTCTCTGGCATCAGTTTCAGTTCACGTCGAAACCGGTCATTCATCGACTTATAACCGTCGAATTCCATACGCAGCTCATTCAGCTTGCCATCGTTCCGGATAGGCTCCAGGTCCATGTCCTTGCCAATCGAGAACAGGGTATTGTCGTTGAGGAAATACATTCCTGAAATATAATCGGTCAGGTTGTTGATCGTGTGCTTCATGGGATAGTGGTGCATATTCCGAAACGAGGAGTCCATATCCAGCCCCGAGCCGACCCACGTGACCTTGTCGGGGACCTTGATCCGGTAGTTGTGCTTCAGAAACACCAGCAGCGAGGGAGTGATATCCAGTTGGGAGGAAATGGACTTGATCTGCACGGCACGTTTTAACCGTGGCGAATAGACGATCAGGGGTACATGGTAGCGGTCGATCTTCGTCGACATGGGGATCTCCGGCAGTCGATGATCGCCTGTAATAATGAAAATGGTATTCTTATAGGTTGGCAATTTCGCCTGAGCCTCAAAGTAATGCCTCAGGGCCGCGTCGGTGTAGAGAATGGTCGAATAAATGTTCTGGTATTGGCGGTGCTTTTCCTTTTCTGCATCCGGGAAATCCAGCTGATTCATCCGCTCTTCGAAAAGCCGCAGGTATTCCTGCTGTCCGGGAACAGTATAAGGTGTATGCATGCTGACCGTCTGCACGTAATCCACATACGGCGTTCGCGGATCGCTCTGCTCCGTCGCCAGCGCTTTCTGCAGTACTTCCCTGTCCGCGTAACCCCAGTAAGCGCCAGGGAGCCGGTAATAACTGGTGTCATAGTCGTCGATGCCAACCATCACATCGATGTTCTGGCGTTCAAGGAAAGCACGCTGATTATCGAAGTCCAAGCCATTCCCGCAATAGAAACGGGTTCGATAGCCATTGCGCTTCAGGATACTCAGCAATGTCAGGTGTTTCGGCATTCGCGGGCCCAGGTCATTGAAGCCCTTGGCACCGAACGGTAACGACCCCAGAATCGATGGCAGTGAAGCAAACGTCCGGCCCTGGGCCGCCAGGAAATTCTCCCAGTACAAACTCTTCCCAGCCAGCTCATCGAGAAACGGGGTGAAACTGCCCAGGTAAGCATGCGGACCGCTGAAGGCCCGGCCCAATCCCTCGACCGCGATGAACACGATATTGGGTGGTGATGCCGGGTCGATGTCAAAATACTCTCCCAGGACATCAGGAGTTTCGTCGATTCGGAGGAACGGATACTCCGGGTCGAGGTATTTGAACCCGGCAACTTGTGGCGTTAGGTGTGGCATAGCCCATGTCTGGTACGTGGCGTGTTCGTGCGGGACGAAATAAGCGAAGGAATCCTCAACAAAAAAATCCACCTTATTCACGGCTACGTCATAGGCGAACTCGCTCTTGAATGCATTCCGGGCGGGCAAAACGGAACCACCGTAGATCGACACGACGGCCCCGGCTACCAGAGTAATGAAAACCACGGCCGGTTTCAGGATTACGTGATTATTGAAGTAGCGCAAGGCTGCCCAAAAAACTGCCAACGGAATGATGCAGCTGAGTACCGACAGAGCGGAAAACCGGTAACCAGCGCGCACGGTGTACAGAATATCAGCCATGGAATAGCCAAACAGGTCTGCTCCTAATGGAACCCGCGCCACGAAGAAGTAATTAACGAGGATCAGATAGCCAGAAAGAACCAGCGAACCAATGATTCCATACCCCCGTAGATCGGCGTGTTCCCCACGGAAAATCAGGCGGACCAGAAAGAACGGAGGCAAGAGAAACAAAAGCAGTTTCAGAAAAAACAACAGGTCGGACCAGAAAGCCTGGCTGATTACTGTCCAGACATCCTGGGGAACCTCGGTAGTCAGGACAATGCCGGACAATTCCACGAGCCTCGTCGTCAGACAGGCGAGCAGCAGGGCCAGCGACAGGTTGCCGAACCTGACCATGCGCTCGCGAAACCGTATCGGCCACGGCGCAACGGCTTCTTCCAAATCGGGATTGTTCATTGCTTACGCGGGCGTCAAGTGGCTGCTGGCCTGTTCACCAACGGAGAAGCAGACTGACCGACATACTCCTTTCGGCATAGGGATTGGAAGTCTGTTCTTTGCTGTAGTCGGCCGCGAGCTTCATGCCCCATCGCGGGGAAAAATATTTCCGGACCGCCGCGCCAACTGTCCAGCTCTTGGTGATATCGACGATCTGGCTCTGATAAAGATATTCCCCGCCGCGGCTGAACCCGCCGTTCAGTTCCACGTAGTCATCCGCATCTCCCGAAAAGTAATAGCGGGCGATCGCGCGGTGCGACAGTCCCGACTTGGAAGTCGATGGGATAAAGAGAGTCCGCCAGCGAAGGTACCAGTTGCCGGTATATTTACCGAGCCCCACCCCATACATATTGACGTTACTGTTGGTGAAATCCAGACGATCATAACTGCCGGAGAGTTCCCATCCCTGTCCGACCCCCTGGAATAGCTCCGCACGATACGCGTGATCCGGATAGAGCGTGGCGTCCGGCGAGTACTGGTACCGAACATTGGCATATGCCCGGAACCAGAGATCGACATAAGCGTCGAGCGCCACTGCTTTGTCGGTCAGCGTGAAACGGTTTGCCTTGAGATACTCTGCCGCAAGCGAACCATGTTCCCAATAGTGGCGGACGGTAGCGTCATACTCGTTCCACTTGTCGCGGTCCGGCGCGAAATGACTGAAACTGTAGCCGAGGCTCGCGGCCCACATGAAACCTCCCGGTTTGGTCGCCTCCGCTTCCACCCGGCGTTCCAGCGTGGCCACGAGCCGATCAACCTCCGCATTATCTGCGCCGTGCACACGCGCCATTTCCAGATCGGCCCGGGAAGCCTTGAAGTCCCCTTTCGAGCGGTAGGCCCTGGCGCGGGCCAGGTAAGCGCGGGGTTCGCCGGGTTGCACCGCGACCCAGTGATCGTATGACTTGAGGGCGGCATCCGGGCGGTCGCTCCAGAGATACATGTCGCCCAGTGCGGACCATGCACCGCCATAACCCGGTGAACGGGCGGTAACCGCGGTGAGGTCGGCTTCGGCCTCGGCCCAGCGCCCCAGCCAGGCGTAGGTCCGGCCCCTGGCAAGGCGTAGATCTGAATTGTTCGGGCTCGCTGTCAGCAATTCGGTATAGATCCGGATCGCCTCCGCATGCTGGTTCGTATAGGAGAGCATGCGCGCCAACTGAAACCTAGGCTCGTACGACTTTGGCGCCGCCGCTACCGCCGCGCGGTAGTAACGAATCGCTTTGACATACTCACCGCGGTCACGCGCGGCATTACCGGCCGTCAGTGCCGGATTTTCCGTATTTGCGGCGGCTTCCGCTGCCCACGCCTGCCCGCCTACCCCAAGACCAACAAGCAGATACAACGCAATTACAACCATCATTCTTTGTACCACCATGGTCATTCCTGAATGTAGATAAATCAACAAACAACAGTCAAGCCAATTTTTTCCGTTTGCGGCGAGCTATTTTCTCACGGGTCTTGTCGCGGAAATAGTAAAAAATAGCGATTACTCTCCATAGCGTGTTCAATTGCCGATAGCCAAAATTCTCAAAGATGGACGCCGTAAACAGGGCAATGATATGCCACGGTTTTTTATACAGATGGAACGACATTTCCTCCAGGAGCAACGCGGAAGTAGAGAGCAATACACCGAATCCTATGGCCAGAATCAGGAAGGTAATAAATGCCTTCATGGAAATGAAACCAACAATAAAGCCGGTGATAATGATGATGTAACCCAGCGTCTCGACGATCGGACCAAGCCACTCGAAAAAAAGTGCAAACGGGAAGGCGAGCCAACCGGCAAACGTGCCTTGGTCGTGGAACAGCAAGCCACGGTTCATCATGAGGGATTCAATAAGCCCAATCTGCCAGGTGATACGTTGCTTCTTCAGCTTCTTGCGAGTGTCGGGAACCACGGTCCAGCAGATGGGTTCAGGCACGAAAGTGATACGGTAGCGTTTCCTCTGTGCGGAGAGCACTCGATGCAGGCGAACGATAAGCTCCATATCCTCGCCAACGGTGTCAGACCGGTATCCACCCACCGCCACCACCGTTTCCTTGTGGTAAATACCGAAAGCACCCGAAATGATCAAATGCGCATTCATCGGCGACCACCCCATCCTCCCATACAGGAATGCACGCAGATACTCCACGATCTGAAATAATACAAGCGGCTTCCTGGAAAGATCAGCCTCGATAAAAATACCATCTTTCGACTTGCAACCGTTAGCAACACGAACGGTTCCACCGCAGGCCACAACGGTCGGATCCTCGAGAAGTGGCTGCACAATCAGCATCAGACTGTCCTTCTGCAGGATGGAGTCGGCATCCACGCGGCAAACCCAGGGGTAACGTGCAATGTTGATGCCGGCGTTCACAGCATCACCTCTGCCCCCGTTTTCCTTGTCGACAACACGCAGGCGTGGGTCAACGGTAGAGTGATAGACGGCGTGCACGGGTTTTGTACGAATGCGACTACGATAGGCTTCCGGAAATGGCACCAGGGAATATTCTTTCTTCATGACTTCGAGAGTGCGGTCTTTTGAACCGTCATTCACCACGATGATCTCGTATTCCGGATAGTTGTGCTGGAATAGTGAGTGCAGCGTGTTCAGGATATGGGCCTCTTCATTATACGCAGGAACAATAATCGTGACGGGCGGTGCGAATCCGGAAAACAGGTGGGGCAAACCCGCAACATCACGACTTTGCATATAGCGCGCAATGCCACTGATCGAAAGGATGTTCAGCATCAGGTAGACGCTATTAAGCCCGATGAAGTAGATCAGGATGAACGATTCAATAATCGGGAAATATTGGATCATTGTCAGGCAGGCTGCTTTTCTGCAATGGCCTGGTCGAGAATATCCCTTGCATAACGATCCTTCAGCTCTTGCTTGAGTTTGTGCATCCGTGCCATGCTGAAGGAGGGCAAATCCACTATCGCCTGTGCGGCGCGGTAACGCACCCACCACTCCTGGTCTGCAAGCATCGTCACCAGTTTCTTTTCATCCTCCTTTGTTCCAATCCTCCCAATGCAGGCGGCGGCATGTGCCCGCACATGCCAGCGTGGATGACTCAGGTAATGCCGCACCAGTTCCAGATCTTCTGTCTCTCGGAACCTGCCAATCGCGTTAAGGCATGGACCAATCACCCTGTCATCCGGGGGGCTCGCAAGAATCCGTCGGACCGCGGACAACGTGATGGTGTCATGACAAGTCGCCAGATATGGTATCAGTCGCTGCATATCATCCGCGGGTGCGTGTGTAACTGCATTGACCAGAAGCTCAGACACAAGATCAGAGCCGATTTCCGTGAGAATGCTGGCGACCTTTGCTGCCGGCCAATCAACGCGACGCACGACCAGCGGGACAATGATTTGCACGGCCGCCTCGGGATCGATACGCGCGATTGCCTGCGTAGCAACCAACGAGAGGAGTGCATGCTCGGATATCGCTATCTGGCACAGCTTCTCCCATTGGCTTTTGTCACGCAACTGGCCAAGCGTCACCACCGCAAGAAGTTTCTTCCGGATACTGCGCTTTCCCAGTAATCGTTTCGCGACATGGTCAACTCCCGTCGCCATGGCCACGCTATTCATCCAATTCCTGATTTTTTCATCTCCGTATTTTTCCTCACGCACCATGTTCCAGAGAATCAGGAATGAAAACATGTCTGCGGATTCGATAGGCGGCAAACGGTCGGACCTGCTCCCCGTGCTGTTCAGCAGGATCGGACGCCACAACTTTGAGAAATCTTGATACCGTCGCTCCTTCATAAGCAACAACGCACGCAGGAGCAGAATATAGGCCATCAGAAATAGCACCAGCCCCACGATAGCAATGGCGACCCAGTGTGCGATGGCGAGAATCAGATCAGAGTGCATGCTTGCGGAAGCCGCTTTCGATACCGGCCTGGAGGGAAAATGCGGACATTGTCACGGCGATACCGTGCTTTACAGGAATGGCAGCGGGAGAAACGACGATACGAAAGGCTGGCAGAAATAAGACAAAATACGTACCTGTTATTTTTCCCATTGACCCCACCTGCATGAACGGCTGCTTAGCTTGGTCCCCGCTGAACCCAGGCCGGCAAGCACGTGTTATTTTATCTATATAGATATAGCAAATAGCATGCCACATCAACGGGAAATACGCGTATCTCCATGCATATAGGGGTGCAAAACAGACGGGATACCGATATTGCCATTGGCATCCTGATAATTCTCCACGATCGCCACCAGCGTCCTGCCAACCGCCAGCCCGGAGCCATTGAGCGTGTGCACCAGCTCGGGCTTGCCGGTCGCCGGGTTACGCCAGCGCGCCTGCATGCGGCGCGCCTGGAAATCCTCGAAATTGCTGCATGAGGAAATTTCACGGTATTTGTTCTGCCCCGGTAACCAGACCTCGAGGTCATAGGTCTTGGCGGCGGAGAAACCCATGTCGCCGGTGCACAGCATCACCACGCGATATGGCAACTCAAGCAACTGCAATACCTTCTCCGCATGTCCAGTCAATTCTTCGTGGGCAGCATAAGAATCCAGCGAGCGCACGATCTGCACCAGCTCCACCTTCTCGAACTGGTGCTGGCGAATCATGCCGCGCGTGTCCTTACCGTACGAGCCAGCCTCGCTGCGGAAACACGGCGTGTGGCAGACATACTTCCGAGGCATGTCGTTCGTCTCCAGGATCATGTCGCGCACAATATTCGTGACCGGAACCTCGGCCGTGGGGATAAGGTAATAATTATTCTCGCCCTTCAGGGCAAACAGATCCTGCTCGAACTTGGGTAACTGGCCTGTGCCACGCAGGCTGTCAGCGTTGACCATGTACGGAACATAGACTTCCGTATATCCATGCTCGCGGGTATGCAGATCGAGCATGAACTGAATCAGCGCCCGATGCAGCCTGGCCAAAGGACCCTGCATCACTGAAAAGCGCGCGCCCGTGATCTTGGCCGCCACATCGAAGTCCAGCATGTTGAGCCCCACGCCCAGATCAACATGATCTTTCAGTGTGAAATCGAACCTGCGCGCATCACCCCAGCGCCGAACTTCCTTATTGTCGGCTTCGCTCTTGCCGTCGGGCACACTTACGTGCGGGATATTGGGAATCCCGAGTGCAATGTCATTGATGTCGTTCTGGATCTGCTCCAGCTCCGTCTCGGACTGCTTGAGGGCTGCGCCGATCACCGCCACCTCCTGCATCATGGGCGTGGCCTCTTCACCTTTCGACTTGGCCTGACCGATCGCCTTCGATTTTGCATTGCGCTCCGCCTGAAACTGCTGGGCAATAACTTGCACCCGTTTGCGTTTTTCCTCAAGCGTGGTTAGTGCCTGAGTGTCCAGCTGAAAACCGCGGCGGCTGAGCTGCTTGGCAACCTCGTCCAGGTTGGAACGGAGTAATTTTTGGTCGAGCATTGTGGTGTGTCTCGTAAATTTCTCTGCAATTGTATATGAATGGGGCAGGTTCACAAACAATTCATACCCGAAAGGTGAGAGGCTCAACGTGGCACGTCCAAGAGAAAGTTGCCCACAATGATAGCCACGTCCATAATATAATTAGGAGACGGTATCCCTCCGATTAACCAACCGCAATGACTGATGATGCCTACCCGTATCCAGCAACGGAGTCAATATCGATCCAGTTATCGCTATGGTGCGCGCTGCCCTCCGTTCCACCGGATAATCGAACGCATCCTGGGCAGGAGGCAGAAACATGGAAACACACGCATTCGCCTCCATCCGATCAGGCTCCGGTTCGCGATGACAAGTGACGCGTAACTGGCCGAACTTATGTCCTCTGGCATCAAACAGTTTCGGTCGGCCTTGATTACACGTCTGCAACGCGGAGAACACATTATCTTGTACGGACCGCGCGGCAGCGGTAAGTCTACGCTACTTACCAAGCTACATGCGCATTTCGCGCAAACCGGTATTCCGTGCGCGCTCTCGACCACCACCTCGTGCCTCGATGACATCACACGCACCTTCGCGGACGCGTATCCTTATGTCGATACGGGCATCACGACGCGGCGGAAAACGCGGGCGCGACTGAGAATGGCCGCTGATCGCAACGAGGGCATCCTGCTCCTGGACCATGTGACGGATGTCAATACCGCCATGATCGGATTTCTGCGCCGCTTACGGGGCGGCATCGCCGGTGTGGTGCTGGCCGTCGATGTCGAGAAAGAGTGCGACCGGCAACGCCTGCGGCATCGGCACCTAGGCACGCTCTCGTTGCCGATGCCGCTGACTACGACGAGGCAACTGCGCAGACTATTCCGGGTTTGTGGCATGGTCGGCAAAGTGCCGAGTATTTCTCCAGTTCACGAGCGCCAGATTATACGCGCCGCCCACGGTCGGCCGGGCTGGATCGCGCAATGCGCTCGTTTGATTCCTCAAAAGCGATATTGGAGCGACAACATACTTCATGTGTCTGTGCTTTGCGTCGACACTGAGATCGCGCTCCGTCAGGGCCAGCTTAAACTCCTTCTGCCCAAGGATGGCCCGGGGTGAAATCGCGAGTCTTCGCTTTTTGTGGTGTGACCCGATGGCAAACGATTTCCAAAGAGGCGTCATCCAAAAACGGCTAATTTGCCAAGCTCGTTTTCGATTTCCAACAACCGGTTGTATTTAGCGATGCGTTCGCCACGGCACACCGAACCGGTCTTGATTTGTCCACCGCCCATGGCCACGGCAAAATCGGCGATAAACGTATCCTCCGTTTCCCCCGAGCGATGCGAGATCACGTAGCCCCACCCCGCCTTGCGGCATAGCTGGATGGCCTCAATGGTTTCCGTCACCGTACCGATCTGGTTGAGTTTGATGAGGGCCGCGTTGCAGGTTTTTTCCTCGATGGCACGGGAAATGAAACGGGTGTTGGTGACGAGGATGTCGTCGCCGACGATCTGAACCGTGTCCCCGAGCGCGGCTGTGTGTGCGCGAAAGCCTTCCCAATCGTTCTCCGCCAGGCCGTCCTCAATCGAGATGATCGGGTACTTCCGTATCCACTCCTGATAGAGAGCGGTCATCTCGGCGCTGGTCTTATCTCCTTGATCACTGCGCGAGAGGCGGTACTTGCCATTTTCATAAAAAGAACTCGCCGCCGGATCGAGAGAGATAGCGATATCCTTACTGGCCTCGTAACCGGCCTTGCGGATCGCCTCCACGATCAACTCGCAAGCTTCCTCGTTGCTCTTCAGCCGCGGCGCGAACCCGCCTTCGTCACCAACGCTGATGGCGTAGCCACGTTGCTTCAGAAGACCCTTTAGCGCATGAAAGGTTTCCGCGGCATAGCGCAGCGCCTCGGAAAAACTCGGCGCTCCAACAGGCACGATCATGAACTCCTGGAAGTCAAGGCTACTGTCAGCGTGCTTGCCACCATTGAGGATATTGACCATGGGCATTGGCAGACGCACGGCGCCAGCGCCACCAAGGTAGGCGTAAAGCGGCAGGTCGGCCGCCATCGCCGCCGCGCACGCGACCGCCTGCGATACCCCGAGGATCGCGTTCGCGCCGAGCCGCGACTTGTCTGAAGTGCCATCGAGATTAATTATCCTGTGGTCGATCTCCGTCTGCCGGCGGGCATCCTGACCGAGGAGTGCGGGCGCGATCACGTCATTAACGTTGGCCACCGCCTTGCGCACGCCCTTGCCGCCGTAACGCGTGGCGTCGTCATCGCGCAGCTCGTGTGCCTCGTGCTCGCCCGTCGAGGCGCCGGACGGCACCGATGCGGTACCTGTTATTCCGTTTTCAAGCCCTACACGCACCCGCAGCGTCGGACTGCCGCGAGAATCGAGAATCTCCATCGCCTTTACCGAACGAATACGCATTGTTTATTCCTCCCGTATCAAGCCTGTTCACCGCGCATGACCCAAAACTTAAGCAACAACGCCGCCAGCAGCGCGCACCCGGCGGAAAAGCCGAACGCCGTCTCGGAATTAATGGTTTGCCACAGCCAACCGAATAGCAGTGATGCCGGCAACAGCATGATACCCGCCGTCAGGTTGAACCAGCCGTAGGCGGTGCCGAGCAGTTCCTTGCCGGGCGCGAGGTCCGCAACCAGCGCCTTCTCCGCGCCTTCGGTGGCGGCCATGAACAGGCCGTAGAACGCGAACAGCGGCCACAGCAACCACACCATGGACCCGTTGAGTCCGAGAATGACATAGAACACGCCATACACACCCCAGCCGGCGACAATCAGGCGCGTACGCCCGATGCGATCGGACAGCGCCGACAGCGGCGTGGAGAACACCGACGCCGTGAGCGCCACCAGCGCCCAGAGCAGCGGCACCTGGTATTCCGCGACACCCATGTCGCGGGCGCGCAGCAGCAGGAACATATTGGAGGAATTGCCAAGCGTGAACAGCGCCAGCACCAGCAGGTAGTGCTTGAAGGGCGCGGGAAATCCGCGCAGCGTCCAGCTGAAGGCCGCCGAAGGCAGTGGCAGGTCGCGCGGCGGTTCGCGCACCGCCAGGGCTAGGGCCACCGTAATGAAGCCGGGGACCATGGTCCATAACAGGATTTCCCGGATCGGCATGTGCGTGGCGAGCAGCCCAGCCGCCGCCAGCGGTCCGACCACGGCACCGGCATTATCCATCGTCCGGTGCAGGCCGAACGCCAAGCCGCGCTGGTTCTTCTCCACCGACAGCGCCAGCATGGCATCGCGCGGGGCGGTACGCAGCCCTTTGCCGACGCGGTCGGCAAAGCGCAGCGCCAGAACTATCGGCCAGGCGGTCGCGAGCGCCAGCAGCGGGCGCCCGAGGGCGGCGAGGCTGTAGCCGCCCACCACCCAATATTTGGTCGTGCGCATTCTGTCGGCCAGCACCCCGGCGAACAGTTTCAGCAGGCTGCCGCTCGCCTCGGCAATGCCCTCGATAATGCCGAGCGCCTTCGGCCCGGCCATCAGCACCGAGGCCAGATAGATCGGCACCAGCGGATAGACAAGTTCGCTCGCCGAGTCGTTGAAGAAACTCACCAGCCCTAGCAGCCACACCGTGCGCGGCAGCCGGAAAAGGGATTGCAGCATCAAGCCTCCTTGATTATTCTGGTCGGGATTCTCACGCGGTCACGACGAGCGTCTTTCGCCGACATTTGAACACCATGCGCCGGATGCCGTTAGGCCAATTCAATGTTGCCTGCTTCGCTCGTCCTGTCATTCATATTTGAGCACCTGCCGGCAAATAGCCGCTGAGAGGATTTGGCGCAGGCTGTTGACGACCTCAAGCCCTTCAACGAAGTCCGACGGATGGCACAGAGCACACGTCACCAAAGCACGCGCGGCGCCAGCATCGCCTCGTAAACCCAAAGCGATGCTGGCGCGCAGGCGGATATCGGATAACGGGTGATGCAGGGCATAGATCAGCTTTTCATTGTAATCCCGCTCACTCAGCGCGGAGATGTCGACGCCACACACAGGACAGATCTCCGCATCGACCGGTATTCTGGCAAAGCACTGCGGGCAATAACTCTCACGCGCCACAGAATCCCCGAGCCGGAAAATCAACGCACAACCAGTACCGCACAGTTGGCGTAATGGACGACCTGTTTCGAAATCGAGCCTAGCAATAGCCGTTCAAAAAAACCTTTACCGCGGTGACCCATGACGATGAGGTCGGTACCGTTCTCGTCGGCATGGTAAATAATCTGCTTCGCCGGATGACCGACCGCCACCTTGAACTCGGCCCGCACACCTTCCGCCACCGCGCGCTGTTTCATCGCTCCAAACTGCTTCTCGTAATGCCTCTCAGCATTCTCCAGCAACGCCTCGGTTTCCACGTCTTCCGGCGGATCCGGCGGGCGGGCCACGGACAGCACCAGCAGATCCGCTCCATATTTCTTCGTTATATCCAGAGCATAAGCGTAGGCCTTGTCGGCCGATTCGGAACCGTCATAAGCGGCCAAGATTTTTTTTATCATGATGCGTCTCCTTTCATCGAATGTCGGACAACTGACTGGCCGCCGCCGGCTCCGGCACACCGGGTGGCGCTTCAGGCCCGGTGTGCTTGCGCAGGAGGTGGTGCGGCAAGAAGAAAGCGTTGGCGATGAGCGTGGGCACTACGGCACTTCCAACCACCGTCGCTACCAGGAACGAATATTGCGCCTGGTCAATCACCTGATGGCTCAAGCCAAAAAGTGCCGAGATGGTACCGAAGGTAAGCCCCGTAGACATCAGCAACGTCGTATACATCGCCTCCTTGTTCGGCGAGCCGTAGAACTTGGTCACCGGATAGACACCGGCCATCTTGGTAGTCAGTTTGGCCAGCAGCAGAATGACAAAAGCCATCGGTGCTGCGACCAGCGCTTGCACCGACACCAGCGACCCGGCACGGATAAAATAGAACGGCGTGAGCAACCCGAACGTCAGTGTGCGCAAACGGCGGATAAGGGCGTGGTCCTTGCCGACCGTGCCGGCCAGCACCATGCCAATTAAGTAGGCCGGCAGCACTGCTTCGCTGTCCGCCCAGGCGGCCAGCGCGCCCATACCGAACAGGCATAGCAGGAGAAACTTGGCTTCCAACTCCGAAGGCCGGTTGCCGAAACGCTTGAAAAAGCGCGGAGTTATCCAAGGCAGGATAATGAAAACGACAATACCAACCCCAAAGAAGATCAATGTTCTGACGGTGAACGGCGCAAAGATAAATCCCAACGCCAACACCGTGGCAAGGTCCGTGATAAAACAGGCGGCCAGCACCGTCTTGCCGTAATCGGTGGCGTTGAAACCGAACTCGAGCATGACCGCATAGACCACGGCCACGGAGGTGGTGGAGAGCGCCACGCCGGCCAACCAGCTGGCCGATGCCGTCCAATGCAAAAAATAATACGCCACGGCCGCACAACCCAGGAATGGAGCAAGAAAGCTGACCAATCCGACGGCGGTGGCCTCTTTCCATTTAACCCTCAGAACATTCGGGTCCAGTTCGGCGCCGGCCAGGAACGTCAATACAATGGCTCCGGTCCCGGAAAGAAACTTGATCCAGGAAGCGTCCGTCTGCAAAAGCGACGCACCCACGGCGACGCCGATCACGAGCTGCGCCACGGTACCGACCACAATCTCGGAAAGCGCGGTCGCCACCCGGAACCAGATCGAAATGAGTGTTGCAATAAGTGCTAAACCCAGCCACAGCGCCGCCAGCGCCCAGGTTTCGGTCACGTGCGCCCCTTTCGTGTCAGAACTCGGTACGAGGCTTCATTGATGCAGGAAAAACCACACAAAGACAGCTGATGCATGCTACGCATACCTACATTTCTCCTTTTCCAAGGAAGTCTGTAGGCATCATCAGCCCGAGGCGGGCGGTTAGAGGAGGAATGCCATCTCCTTAACGATTCTGGCATAAATAATAGACAACAGCAGCCGTCCATGCAACAGGGATTTGAACGCCGGGCACGGTGCAGGCGTCACTCTTCATTCACGCGCGCGTGCCACGACACGACGTGGCCGGGAGGAAGAATCTTTTTAAGATGCGACAGGATGCGGGTCACCTTGGAAGACTGGTCGAAAAACTCTATGACCACCGGCAGGTCGAGCGACAAATCGAGCAGCGTCGAGGAATGCACTTTACCCGAACGGCCGAAGCCGGATATCCCGCGAAATACCGTAACTCCCCGGACCTTCTCTTCGTCATGCAACTTGGCCAGTATCGTTTTGAGGAGTGTCTCCCCTTCAGTGAGATAAACGCGCACCATCACAACATCGCTGTGTTTCATAGTTGCCTCCCGATGATGACACCCAACCACGTGCCGGCTACGCACAATATTAAACTGACCAGCATATATACCAGGGCCTTTAGCGGTTCACCCTGCTCGATCAGATTGAAAGCTTCAATGGAAAATGTGGAAAACGTGGTGAAACCGCCAAGCACGCCAATCAGGATACCGGCGCGCAATACCACGCTATCGCTCAAGCGGTCCGTGAACAGCACAAACAAAAAACCCATTGCCAGACAGCCCAGTATATTTACCGCGAACGTCCCGTAGGGAAACGATCTGCCCGCAAACGAATGCACCCAGGTGGACACCCAGAAGCGCAATACGCTGCCCGCGGCACCGCCGGCGGCGATGGCTAAGACCTGATTCACGTTAAGGCACTCCTTGCTTCTGAAAAGGTGTTGTTCTTTTATCAGCCGGAACTGGCCTTATCATACCAGTACTTCGCCTGGGCCGGGTCGCGCGGCAGGCCAAACAGACCGTCCTCGTACGCCTTTCCCAGAGATTTCTGGGCCCGCTTCTGTCCGTTGGCCGCCGCCTTGCGTAACCACATCACCGCCAGGGTCTCATCCTTCTTGACGCCCAACCCGTAGCCATAACCCACGGCCAGACGATACTGGCTGTCCGCGTGACCCTTCTCGGCCGCCTGGCGATACCACTTCACCGCCGTCGCAAAATCACGGTCAACGCCCCGGCCCTTTTCATACAGCCTGCCGATGGCATATTGTGCATACATATCACCCTTGTCCGCCATGGGCTGCCAGATGCTGCGGGCCTTGGCATAGTCACCTGCCTCATAGGCGACGGAAGCGGCTTCGTAGCTCTTTGGCGGCGGCGTGGACCCCACCGCCAGTGCCGATGCCGAAAACAGCCACACAAGAATTCCTAGCGTGTTTAATTTTGTATATCTCATCACATCACCCCCATCAATCTCATTTTGCCAACTTCTCTGCATTTTTCACATCAGGTTTTTCTATCTCAGTGCGCGCCTCACTATCCAGACTGCGTAAATGCGCCAAGCGCTCGGCAATTTTCGTCTCCAGCCCGTTTGAGGTCGGAAAATAATACTGGCGCCTGCCTATTTCATCCGGAAAGTAAAGCTCACCGGCCGCATAACCCTCAGACTCATCATGCGCATAGCGATAGCCTTCGGCATAGCCCAACTCTTTCATCAGTTTAGTCGGCGCATTGCGCAGATGCAGCGGAACCTCCAACGAACCCCGTTCACGCGCATCTTTCATGGCCTTGCCCAGAGCGGTATACACGGCATTGCTCTTGGGGACGCAGGCCATGTAAACAATCGCCTGCGCAATCGCCAACTCCCCCTCCGGGCTGCCAAGCCGTTCCTGCACATCCCAGGCGTTGAGGGCCAATGCCAGCGCCCGCGGGTCGGCGTTGCCGACGTCTTCCGACGCCATGCGCACGACACGCCGTGCGATATACAGCGGGTCGCAACCGCCGTCGACCATGCGCGCGAACCAATATAACGAGGCATCCGGATCACTGCCACGAACAGATTTGTGCAACGCGGAAATCTGGTCATAGAACGCTTCACCTCTTTTATCGAACCGCCGCGTCCCACCGGCCACGACCTCGCTGACCAGTTCAACACCGATAACCAGTTTGCCTTCCTGTTTAGTGGCCAGATCCGCCGCCATCTCAAGGAGGTTGAGCGCCCGTCGTGCGTCGCCGTCTGCCGCCTGCGCCAGGATAGCGCGCGCGTCATCTGCCACCACGAGGTGCTGCGAGCCCAGCCCATGCTCCGTGTCCACCAGCGCCCGGTCGATTACCTGCCGCACCTCTTCGGCCGTAAGCGCCTTGAGCACATAAACCCGTGCGCGCGACAACAAGGCGTTATTCAGTTCAAACGAAGGGTTCTCGGTGGTGGCACCAATGAAGGTGAGCGTGCCGTCCTCGACGTAGGGCAAAAAACCGTCCTGCTGCGCCTTGTTGAAACGATGCACTTCGTCCACAAACAACACCGTCGGACGTCCTTCGGCATGCGCCTGCTTGGCCACTTCCACGGCGGCACGTATTTCCTTGACGCCCGCAAAGACCGCCGAGATGGCAATAAAATGGGCCTGGGTGCGTTGTGCAATGAGTTTTGCCAGCGTGGTCTTGCCGGTGCCGGGCGGCCCCCAGAAAATCATCGAGTGCAAGATGTTGGCCTCGATGGCCTGGCGCAGCGGCTTGCCGTCAGCCAGCAGGTGTGACTGGCCGAAGTAATCATCAAGCCGCTGCGGCCGCATACGGTCGGCCAGCGGCTGCCAGGGTTTCGTCAGAGTCTTAGTGAACAGATCATCCATGACTGGATTCGCCTCGCATCAGGCGGCTGAGGACAGGAGACTTGTGTTGCGACGGGCTGATTTCTACTCGCCGACCACGTCGACGCCCGTGGGTGGTGTAAAGCTGAACCGACCTGGTTCGATCCGCGCATTCTCTTGCGGCGCCTGGAAGGTGATGCGGGTGGTGTGGCCAAATCCATCGACCATCTCTAACGCTCGCAGCTTTCCGTTCGCGAACCCGGCACGGATATCTTCATAGCCCCCCTCTTTACGTCGTGGGGTCAGTTGCGCCCACTCCAGATTGTCCCGAGCCTCCAAAGGCTTCACGCTGAAATTGTCCTCCAGACGGCCTCTTCCGGCAAGCAGCATGGCAGGCGTGTCGCCCAAGCCATTACCCCAGGGACGCACCGTCACCTGCTGCAATTCCACGTCGTAGACCCAGAGGCGTCTTCCGTCAGACACAATTTGCTGCTTGAACGGTGCGTCGTAGTTCCAGCGGAATCGGTTTGGACGCTCGATCCATAACGTGCCTGACGACTCCTGAATGGTCTTATGCGATTCATCGAACACCACCTGACTGAAGTGTGCGCTGTAGCTGTTCACTTGCGTAAAGAAACGCCGCAGGCTGTCCACCGAGGTTTTTTGGTTGTCTTCGGCCAACGCCGACGTGCTGACATACGCGACAAACAAAAACAAAAAGAGGCGGGCAATATTTGTCATTCGAAGCACCTGGAATCAGGTCACGCGTACCGGCGGCGGCGCAATCACCTCGCGGCTGCCATTCGGTTGTAGTGGGCCGACCACACCCGCGCGTTCCATGTCTTCGATCAGTCGCGCGGCACGGTTGTAGCCGATACGCAGTCGCCGTTGCACACCGGAGATGGAAGCGCGCCGCGACTCGGTCACAATCTTCAAGGCCTCGTCGTACAAGGGATCGGCTTCTCCGCCCCCAGCCACATCGCCGTCAACACCGCCGCCCTCCTGAAGGAATCCCTGGTCATTCACGCCGGTATCGCCGCTGAGAATCTGTTCCTCATACACTGGCGTCCCGCTCTTCTTGAGGAAGCTTGCCACCTTATGTACCTCATGGTCGGCGACAAACGCGCCATGGACGCGCACGGGCGTGCCCTGCCCCGGCTGCAGGAACAGCATGTCACCCTGTCCCAGCAATTGCTCGGCGCCCATCTGATCCAGCACCGTGCGCGAATCCACGCGCGAGGACATCTGGAAGGCAATGCGTGTTGGGATATTCGCTTTAATCAGGCCGGTGATGACATCTACCGACGGGCGCTGGGTCGCGAGCACGAGATGCAGGCCGGAAGCGCGCGCCTTTTGCGCCAGACGTGCAATCAATTCTTCCACCTTCTTGCCGACCACCATCATGAGGTCAGCAAGCTCGTCCACCAGGATCACCACGAGTGGTAACGGCTTGAGTGTCGGGATCTCGGTGTCCGGCGTCATCGGCGTAAAGAGCGGATCGGAGATGGGTTTGCCGGCATCGATGGCATCCTTAACCTTGCGGTTGTAGCCCGCGAGGTTACGCACACCCAAGGCCGCCATGAGGCGGTAGCGCCGTTCCATCTCGGCGATGCACCATTTAAAGGCATTCGCCGCCTGTTTCATATCCGTGACCACCGGCGCCAGCAGATGCGGTATGCCCTGGTACACCGCCAGTTCCAGCATCTTGGGGTCGATCATGATCATGCGCACGTGTTCCGGCGTGGACTTGTACACCAGACTCAGGATCAGCGAATTGATGCACACGGATTTTCCGGAACCCGTGGTACCGGCGATCAGGAGATGCGGCATTTTGGTGAGATCGACCACGACCGGATTGCCGCTAATGTCCTTGCCCAGCGCCAGCGCCAGGGGCGATACCGATTCTTCATAGGCCTGGGAGGACAGCGCATCGGATAAGCGCACGGTCTCACGCACTTCGTTCGGAATTTCCAGGCCAACGGAGGTTTTACCGGGAATATTTTCCACCACCCGCAGGCTCACCACCGAAAGCGAACGCGCGAGGTCGCGCTGCAGATTGGTGATCTGTGAGGCCTTGATGCCCGGGGCCGGCTCGATCTCAAACAGCGTAATCACGGGACCCGGATGCACCGCCACCACATGTGCCTCGATATCGAAATCGAGCAGTTTTTTCTCCAGCAGCCGCGCCATACTTTCCAGCGACTGCTTGGAGAACTGCGGCGCGGTCTGCTTGTCCGCCGGATCGAGTAGTGACAGTGGCGGTAGTTCGCCCGGTGCCGGCAAATCGAACAGTGGCACCTGCTTTTCCTTCTCTGCCCGCTTACTTGGCGCGGGTTTCGCAATCACCGGCTCAATGCGTGGCGGGATATGCTTCGCCAGCACCTTCTTGTCTTCTTCCACGACCTCGCGCCGCTTCTGTTTGGCGCGCATGCCGATCAGGCGGTCGATCAGCGTGGAAAGATGCTCGTAAAGGCGCACAGACAAAATCACGCTCCAGCGTCCGACATGATCCATGACTTTAAGCCACGAGAGTCCGGTATATATCGTCACACCGGCGAAAAAGAGCGACAGCAGAAACAGGGTCGCCCCCACAAACCCGAGGGCCGAAGCGAGTCCGAGCCCAATTGAATTGCCGAGCCAACCGCCGCTCGCAAACGGCACCCCGGCATGGACCTTGGCAAAATGCAGGCTCGCGAGCCCGCAGGCACCAAACAGGGCCGCGAGGAAGCCCCCTGCCATCAGCAGTCGGTGCTTGTTGCTTACCGGGGTGGTGTCCTTGCGGTGCAGGTAGATGCGCCATCCCGCCACCCCGACCATCACGGGGAGCAGATAGGCAACATGGCCAAAAAGATTGAAGAACACATCCGACAGCCACGCCCCCACCCGGCCTCCGATGTTCACGACGGCGTCGCTCGAGCCGATATGCGACCACGACGGATCCGAGGACGAATAGGTCCAGAGGGAGATCAGGAGATAGATGGCGATGGCCCCGAGAATGTACAGGGCCGCTTCACGCAAAAGCTGAAGAATACGCGGAGTCAGCGGTGGGCTGGTATTTTTCCTGGTGGCCTGCGTCACAACCTTCCTTATGTATGGCTTCGGCGATTCCCCGATTTTCCCATTTTTAGGCGTCCGAAGCCAAGCTTTGTTTCCATTTCCGGTAGCACCATGGCGACCATCGGTCCTGACCACGGAGCTTGCCTTGCGCCGGTGCGCTCGCCTTTACCGTGCTTGGACCAATGGCGTAACATACGCGCGCTATCAAGGCTAACTGGGCCACAAAACAAAACTTCTGCCTGGTTTGTCGATCCAATGTTCTCTGTCATAAAAACGGAGTCACCGCGAAATGAATCAGGCCAAGCACTGTCGACTCCTCGTTCTCGGTTCCGGCCCGGCCGGCTACACGGCAGCGGTCTACGCCGCCCGCGCCAACTTGAATCCGGTCCTGGTTACCGGCCTAGAACAGGGCGGCCAGCTCATGACCACGACCGACGTGGACAACTGGCCCGGAGATGTCGAGGGCCTGCAGGGCCCAGCGCTCATGGAACGCATGCAGAAACACGCCGAACGCTTCAAGGCCGAGATCGTGTTTGACCATATTCATAAGGTGGACCTCAAGGCCAGGCCGCTGCGCCTGACCGGCGACTCCGGCGAATACACCTGCGACGCGCTCATTATCGCAACCGGCGCCTCGGCCAAGTATCTGGGCCTGCCCTCCGAAGAAGCCTTCAAAGGCAAGGGTGTTTCCGGCTGTGCCACCTGCGATGGGTTCTTTTACAAGAAGCAGAAGGTCGCCGTTATTGGCGGCGGCAACACCGCCGTGGAAGAGGCGCTCTACCTTTCCAATATCGCCTCCCATGTCACGGTCGTGCACCGGCGCGACAAATTCAAGGCCGAAGCCATTCTGATCGACCAGCTGATGGCGAAAACCAGTGGCGGCAACATCTCCGTTGAATGGAATGCCGCAGTGGATGAAATCCTCGGCGACAAAAGCGGCGTGACGGGCGTGCGCATTGAAGACGGCAGTGGAAAGAAAAAAGATCTATCCGTACAGGGCGTGTTCATCGCCATCGGCCATGCGCCCAACACCGCCATTTTCGATGGCCAGCTTGACATGCACGGCGGCTACATCAAGACCCGCGGCGGCAACGAAGGCAACGCCACAGCCACGAGCGTCCCGGGCGTATTCGCCGCGGGTGACGTGCAGGACCACATCTACCGGCAGGCGATCACCTCCGCCGGCAGCGGCTGCATGGCGGCGCTGGATGCCGAGCGGTATTTGCAAGCGCTCAAATAGTTGATGTAGGGTAAGTTAGGCGGTTTTTGCCTTAACCCACCGAAAGGTCTTGCCCATGCCCACCGACAAGCCGGACAACGATGACGAGCGTGACCTGTTCCGCAAGACCGTCGGCAAGATTCGTCCGGTAAAACAGGATAAGGTACCGCCCCGTCCTAAACGCCGCAAACCGGTGCCAGAGCAAACCCTGCGCGACCAGCGCGAGGTGATGGACAGCCTCCTGTCCGACGACTATGAACCCGCCGAAATAGAAACCGGCGAGGAAATGCTCTTCATCCGCCCCGGCCTGCAACACACCGTCATCCGCAAACTGCGCCGTGGCCAATACGCCATCGAAGCCGATCTGGACCTGCACGGCGCGACCGTCATTCAGGCGCGCGATGCCGTGGATTCTTTTCTCAAAAGCGCGTGCGACCACGGCAAGCGCTTTGTCCGTATTATCCACGGCAAGGGAAACAGCTCGGAAGGCAAACTACCGGTACTGAAGGGAAAGGTAAATTCCTGGCTGCGTCAGAGAAACGAAGTGCTCGCCTTCTGCTCCGCCCACCCCAACGACGGCGGCACGGGGGCGGTGTATGTGCTCTTGAAGCGCAAAGTCTAAGATCGATACCAATTTTAAATTATTCCTGCTATTTCGACCGGGCTATGAGAGGCAAGCTATGAAAATGCACTATGATGAAAAGTCCGACGCACTGTACTTGCGGCTCGACAATTCACAGATAATAGAGTCCGAGGAGATCCAACCGGGGATTGTGCTCGACTACAATGGCCACAACCAGGTGGTAGGAGTCGAAATTTTGCTCGTGAAGGAACGGGTTCCGTTAGCCGATTTGAAACATCTCGACTTTAAAGTTGCCTGATTTTTGGGTGGGGTTGCTGTAGACAATGTCATTCAAGAAACCGTATTAGGCAGGGTTACCATCGATCGTCTCTCCACGACGCAAACGCTCACGCCGTGCCGTAGTTTCCGGCGTACTGGCCATCAGGGTAAACAGGCGCAACTCATCCACCCATTTCAATCGCTCAAGCGGCGTCAGGCGCGCAAACGCGTCGAGCTGCTCGTCGCTGACATAATAGTAATAACCACCCTTCTCTTTCATCGTATGTCCCACCACTAAGGCTGAGATATCAACCGCTTCAAATGTTCGATGTCCGCACGATCCTGGGTGCGACCCGCCGCTTCCTTAAGGTGAATCATATCCTCCACGGCTGCCAAGGGAACACGGCATCCACCCACCTCTTGCCATTTTACCCGCCTCAACGCCGCCTCTACATCCAACGGCGGATCGATCAATATGTCGACTGTCGGTGCACTGGGATCAGACGGCCGCAGACCAAAAGCAACCATGCCCTTATCCTTTACCCATGATTGCCTGACAGCGGGGTGCAGCAAATCTTCCATGGGTACGGGTGCAACTGGGGTCAAATGCAGTTTTTTGGCCATACCTAGAAACGCTTTCAGATTATCCTGATTCATCGCCAATACAATGTCGACATCCATCGTCGACCGAGGCACGCCATACAAATTCATGGCAAGCCCTCCAACAAGCATGTAATGGATTTTGTTGTCGTCGAGCTGCCGAAATAACTCAAGGTAAAACACGTTGCGTCCTCAACTCCGATTGCAACCAATCACGGAATCAAAGCATACACAATTTCACATCACGCTGCCTTCTGTTCATTCTCGATCGGTGTATCCAATTCATTTCCCCATTCCGAATAACCGGCGGCATATCCCAGAATGTTCTTGTACCCGAGGTATTTCAGCACGAAATAGGTATGTGAGGAACGCAAATGCGTCTGGCAATAGGGAATAATCTCCTTGTCCTGCGTTGCGCCGAGGTCGTACAAGGCCCGTAGTATGTGTTCCTTCGGACGTAGACGCATATTATTTTTCTCATCCACGGCGCTGAGCCAATCGAAATGTACCGCGCCGGGGATTTTCCCGCCCCGATCCGTGATGATAAGTTCGTTCGTGAACTCTTCGGGTGTGCGCGAATCCAGAAATACGGTGTTCGGGTTGCCGATTTTACTGAGGATATATTCTTTCGTGGCCAGCGCCTTGCCGGTACGCCGGGCTTGGTAATTCGACGCCTGCGGCGTATTGGGCTTCTGTTCCGCCGGCAAGCCCTCACTCTTCCACGCAGCCCAGCCACCATTGATGACAGACACGGCTGTGTGGCCCAACTCCTCAAGGGTCCAGAACAGGCGGCAGGCCATTGGATTGCCCTGTCCATCGTAGGCCACGACATGGCGTTCTGGCGTAAGACCAATCGCCGACAATGAACGGCTTAAGACCTCGTTAGACGGAATGTCACAATCCGTATTGTCGTGATGGTTCAGAATGCTTGGGTAGTCCAGCCTTATTGCGCCGCACACATGACCACTATCGTAGGAGCCACGATAAGAGAGGTCGACGATCAACAGGCGCGGGTCGTTCAGTTTGCCGACCAGTTCTGCCGGCTCAATCAGGAGCGGCAACAAAGTGTCCTTCATGAAGTTATTATTTCCTTTGCATTATTGTTGCTCAGAGCTGGTCGGTCCCAGGACATTTTGTACAACTTCCGAAACCGGCCCGAAGGCGGCCTCCCTCATAAGAAACCGCTTAAATAACAGTATAGATTAGCTTTTCGGAACAGGGCGATGAGGCAATACTGTAGCGGCTAAGGCCATCAAAATACCGGCGGCAGTCGATATTGCCGGTTCGGAACAACCAAAAACCTGCTGCAAAAATCAGATAGATCAGAAAAAGTAAGGAAATACTGTTTGTTGGCAGACCTACTCTGGATGGAGGAAAACAAATATCTGCGGGATTCTACAGCTAGCGCCTCTGGAGAAGCGCCACGGCGTGGGCGGCAATGCCCTCTTCACGTCCGGCAAAACCGAGCTTCTCGGTGGTAGTGGCCTTGATGTTCACGAGATGCCTATCCATATCAAGGTCTGCGGCAATGTTGGCAGACATCTGCTCAAGATAAGGCGCGAGGCGCGGAGCCTGGGCTACCACAGTGCTATCGATGTTGCCCACAACCCAACCGTTGCTAGCGATGGCATCCTTCACCTTACGCAGCAGCTTGCGGCTGTCGATATTTTTGTACTGGGCATCGGTATCGGGAAAGTGCCGGCCGATGTCGCCGAGCCCGGCTGCACCGAGACAGGCATCACAAATGGCATGGATCAGCACATCGGCATCCGAATGGCCATGCAAGCCTTTGCTGTGTGGAATTTTCACGCCACCGAGAATGAGATCGCGCCCTGCTACGAACGGGTGGACATCGTAACCATGACCGATACGCATCATGTCAGCCGCTCCCCTGCTGTTGTTTCAAATATAATTCTGCCAAGGCGAGATCATCCGGCAGTGTGATTTTGATATTGTCCGCATGGCAGGCAACCACGCGCGGATGTCCGCCAGCTGCCTCGATGGCGGAAGCCTCGTCCGTAATCTCGTATCCATCGTCAAGCGCCTTCTCGAGCGCTTGTTGCAGCTTTCCGATCCGGAACATCTGCGGCGTCGCCGCGCGCCATAGGCCCTTGCGATTGACGGTTTCGATGATACGCCCTGCGTTGTCCACGCGCTTGACCGTATCCAATATGGGCAAAGCCAGCAAGCCGCCATCCCCGGCATCGACAGCAGAAATCAATTTATCGATGTCATCAAGACGCACGCAGGGGCGCACGGCATCGTGGACCAGCACCCAGTCTTCGGGTTTGGCATGTTCAGCAAGCTTCCCAAGGCCGTTCAGCACAGTATGTGCACGGGTTTCTCCACCCGGGGAGCTGCCCAAAAATCCTGGCAGGCGACCCAATTCTGCAGCGAGCCTCTGCCAATGGCTATCCTGATCAGAAACACCGACCAATACACCACGCATGCGCGGATGGGCGCACAAACGTTCAATGGTATGCAGGATGACGGGGCGTCCGGATAACAGGAGATATTGCTTGGGAACGGAAGACTGCATACGCAGCCCTTGACCCCCGGCCGGTATGAATGCCCAGACTCCGGATGCGTCGATCAAACGGGAAACGCCTTTTTAGATAATCAGGCGCGGTCTTCGATGTAGCTGCGGATACGATCCCTGGCGGCTTCCGTGGCAATTCCTTGAATCGCGGCAATCTCACGCGCCAGATAGCTGTTCGCGGTTTCGAGCAGCATGGATTCCTCAAACGACAGGCCGGATTGTTTCTTCCAGCGCGTCAAATCGCGCACCACTTCACCCAGCTCCATACAGGAACCGGAATTAATTCGGCGTTCGATATCCTTACACCGTTCAGCCCAGTTGCCGCCGGTAACACGGCGCTTGCCCTTGGCCGAAAGGACTTTGAACAATTCCTTGAGTTTCTTGCTGTCGAGCAGCGGGCGGATGCCGCTTTTTTCAACATTTGCTTGCGGCACCTTGACGGTCATCTGGGTGTCCTGGATACGGATGACAAAACAGGTCTCAAGTTTGCCGGAGAGATAGATATCTTCCACGGCATCGATGGCGCCGACACCGGCGGATGGATAAAAGACGGTATCGCCAACCTTGAAACGGGGACGCTTTGCCATTCCGCAACCCTCCTGGGTCAGTATGTTGCAGCTATTGATTAGTTAGTGGTGTCTGTTACTGCAATGCTTTAGATTATGCCTCTAACTACCTAGCATGACAAGCTTTTTCGAAATTCCCTGTAGAGAGCGGCCAAGACGCAACTAGGGTAAAATTGCCGGCCTTTGAAATAGAAATCGGCACATGGCCGTGGCCCTTTAACCCCGAAAAGCCTTTTGATTTCACTATTTAAGCCAATTCTCCCCGTTCGTAGCGGCGAGCCGGCCTTCTGGAGCCGGCTCTATGGCAGCGCACGTGGGCTTGCGATCGCCGAGGCCGGCCTGGCCCATACAGCGCCGGTATTGGTCATTACCGCCAGCGTCCACGCCGCGCGGCAGCTGGAAGACGAGATCCGCTTCTACGGCGGGAATAGTCTGCCCATTCTCTCCTTCCCGGACTGGGAATGTTTGCCCTACGACGTGTTTTCTCCGCACCAGGACATTACCTCGCAGCGCCTCGAGACCCTGTACCGATTGCCCGGCCTCACACGCGGGATCGTGCTCGCCTCGGCCTCAACGCTCATGCACCGTCTGGCGCCAACCGACTATGTGTCCGGACACAGTTTCATGCTCAGGGTGGGCGACAAACTCGACATCCAGCATCTACGCGAACAACTCACACGCTCCACCTACCGCAGCGTATCGCAGGTCATGGAGGCCGGCGAATTCGCTGTGCGTGGCGGTCTCGTGGATATTTTCCCCATGGGCAGCCATGCACCCTACCGCATCGACTTATACGGTGAACAAGTGGACTCCATCCGCGAATTCGACCCGGTCAGCCAGCGTTCTGGGAATAAACTGGAATCCATTCAGCTTCTGCCGGCACGCGAATTTCCACTGACGGAAAACGCCATTCAACATTTCCGTCAGGCGTTTCGTGCCCGGTTCGAGGGCGATCCACAAAAGGTCTCAATATATCGGGATGTCAGCAAGGCAATAAGCCCGGCGGGAATCGAATACTACCTGCCGTTGTTTTTCCCGCAGACCGCCACCTTTTTCGATTACTTGCCGCCAGCCACGTTATGCGTCGTCGAGGCGGGGGTGGCGCAAGTGACCGAAACTTTTCAGCGTGAGGCGGAAACCCGATTCAACGAGCGACGCCATGATCGCGAACGCCCGCTGTTACCACCAGCCGATGTATTTATCGGCGCCATGGATTTCTCCTTGGCCCTGAAAAACTACCCACTGGTCGAGCTTCTTGAATTCGATATGCGAGGACAGACAAGTGTTACACCGGCGCCCGGTATCACTCGGCCGGACAGCGCTATCATCGCTTACGAGACCCAGCCACCGTCCAGCTTGCCGGTGGACTACAAATCCGACAGCCCCTATCGATCCTTATTCGACTACCTCAAAACCTATGACGGGCGCGTGCTACTGGTGGCGGAAACGGCGGGACGCAAGGAAACTCTGCGCGCCCTGCTACACGATAACGGTTTCTTGATCGAGGAAACTCCCGGATGGCAGGCGTTCCTACAGGGCAACATCAAGCTGGGTCTGGTGGTGGCGACCCTTGAGAGAGGTCTGCTTCTCAAAGAGCGTCCAATCGCTGTTATCACCGAGCCACAACTGTATGGAGAACGAGTGGCACAGCGCCGACGCCGCCTGCACGCGGAACGTGAGCCGGAAGCTATCATCCGGAGCCTGGGGGAACTGCGGGTCGGTGATCCCGTGGTGCATGAAGACCATGGCGTCGGCCGATACCTCGGCCTGCAGACATTGGATATCGGCGACGGCTCCACCGAATTCCTGACACTGGAGTACGCGGGTGGGGACAAACTTTATATTCCCGTACTTTCGCTGCATCTCATCAGCCGTTATACCGGTACCGATCCGGAACATGCGCCGTTGCACAAGCTGGGTGGAGACGCATGGGAGAAGGCCAAGCGACGCGCCCTGGAAAAAGCGCACGATGCGGCCGTCGAACTTCTAGAAATCTACGCGCTGCGCGCTGCCCGCAAGGGGCACGCCTTTCCGGTGCACGACACCCATTATCAATCGTTCGCTGACGCCTTTCCCTTCGAAGAAACACCAGACCAGCAGCGGGCCATCGATGAAGTTATCAAGGATATGGAATCAGAAAGGCCGATGGACCGTCTGGTGTGCGGCGACGTGGGCTTTGGCAAAACCGAGGTCGCCATGCGCGCCGCTTTCCTGGCTGCCACCGGAAAGACCCAGGTGGCGGTGCTGGTGCCAACCACCTTGCTGGCCCAGCAGCATTACCAGAACTTTCAGGACCGGTTTGCCGGACTGCCGGTACGCATCGAGCTGATTTCACGTTTTCGCAGTAAAAATGAGCAGAAGGCAATTATCGCGGGCCTGGCGGACGGCACGATTGATATCGTTATCGGCACCCACCGGCTGTTGCAGGAAGATGTGCGCTTCAAGAACCTGGGCCTAGTCATCCTTGATGAGGAACACCGGTTTGGCGTGCGTCAGAAGGAACGTCTGAAAAAACTGCGCAGCGAGGTCGATATCCTGACACTCACCGCCACACCCATTCCACGCACGTTGAACATGGCGCTATCCGGCCTGCGTGAAATTTCGCTCATCGCCACGGCCCCTGAAGGCCGGCTTTCGGTCAACACCTTTATCATCGAATGGAACAAGGCCATGGTGCGCGAGGCCTGCCTGCGCGAGATCCGCCGCGGCGGTCAGGTGTACTACCTGCACAACGAGGTGCGCACGATCGAAAAGGCCGTGCATGAGTTACAGGAACTCATGCCCGAGGCGGATATTCGTGTGGCCCACGGCCAGATGCCGGAGCGGGAACTGGAGCGCATCATGCTGGATTTCTACCACCAGCGCTTCAACATTCTCGTGTGCTCCACCATTATCGAATCGGGCATCGACGTGCCCACGGCCAATACGATTATCATCGAACGTGCGGACAAATTCGGGCTGGCGCAACTGCACCAGCTGCGCGGGCGTGTCGGACGCTCGCACCACCGTGCCTATGCCTATCTGCTGATCCCGGGGTGGAGTGCCATGACGGAGGATGCACGCAAGCGGCTGGAGGCGCTTGCCTCACTGGAAGATCTGGGGGCTGGTTTCACCCTGGCCTCGCACGATCTGGAGATTCGTGGGGCGGGCGAACTGCTGGGGGAAACTCAGAGCGGTGTGATTGACGAAGTGGGGTTTACGCTTTATTCCGAACTGCTGAACCGCGCCGTGCGGTCACTGCAGGCGGGAGAGTTACAGGTCTCGGATGTCTCGAGCTCCAGCGGCACGGAAGTCAATTTGCACGCCCCGGCTCTGTTGCCGGAGGATTACCTGCCGGATGTGCACATGCGCCTTATTCTCTACAAGCGCATCACGGCGGCCCAGAACATCGAGGCGCTGCAGGAACTCAAGGAGGAAATCATAGACCGCTTCGGACTCCTGCCCACGCCTGGCCAGCTGCTCTTCCGCGCGGTGGAACTGAAAATCCGGGCCACTCCGCTGGGCATCAAAAAAATAGACGCCGGGCCCAAGGGCGTGCGCATCGAATTTATCAGTAAGCCAAACATCGACCCCGGTACGATACTCAAGCTACTGCAATCCGCGCCGCGCCTCTACAAGCTCGACGGCCCGAACCGCCTGCGAATCATGGGTGAGCTGCCCGATGCCGAGTCGCGTATCAAGACGATTCGCCAATTTATCGATGCAGTACCCATGGAGGCAAAAACGACAAAGAGCCGGTAGGCTCTTTGTCTGTGCACCTGAATCTCCCCATGCCTTAAAGGCAGGGGGTTCTAACGGCAGAGCCATCCATCTCTCCACGACTCTCCGACAAGACAATTACCTGCCGTACAGGCCGGATACATAAGTAACCCATGTACGAGAACATGGGTAACATTTGCGCGTCATCTCTGCCCTCACGCACCGACCACGTTGAAGCCTTCGCGCTGGGCGGCAAGGGTCAACCGCGCATCAAGGCAAACAAATTCCATAGTGGAGGGGCGATGCTCGCTCGCCATAATCGCCGCCGCCAATTGAAGCGAATCGGCGGTACGCAAGGGATGCACGCGTAACAGACGCATGGCAATATCGCGCAATGTCTCCAACGGCTGAACTTCCTGCCAGAGCCGCTGCATCTGCTTGAGCCGCCGCGCCGCCTTCGTAATCGAAACCGTGTCGAGTCTTTCTTCGCGTTCAAGCCTAGCCAGAGCCGACATGCACTCCACGGGAGCGCCCCACCAAACGATCATGGTAGAGTCCTCTCCATATATCGCCTGCATGCGACTGGTGGCGGCGTCCTCCGTCAGCAACGGTACCACGGCAGAACTATCCCAGTACTTCATCTCCCCTGTTCGCGCTCCGCCAGTAATGCCTGGAGAATGCTCGCGCCTTTCTTCGGTTTCGGGGGCGGCTCCAGCAAAAGCCGGCTCCGCGCCGGCGAGATGGCCCGGCGCAGGATACCCGCGCGCTCCAAGCGCGCAAGGCGTCCTGCCTCATTTCCTTCTCCTTCTCCTTCTCCTTCTCCTTCTTGCAATGCGGGTTCCAAGCGCGCCACCGGACGCCCACGGTCCATGATCAGGACAGTTTCCCCGTGACGAACGCGATCCAGCAAGGCGCTTAACTGATTTTTGGTTTGGGTAATTGAGGCCTTTTTCATAAAGCCACAATAGCCTCTTCGCACTACCGCGTCAAAACACGAATTATAGTGTTCCTCGCGGAAACATCAGGGGCCGGGGTAAGGGGACGTTGGAAGAGGGATAGCAACCATCCCCGATAGAGACATTGAGAACCGGTACTGTGTGCTCACCAACTCAACCGCGGCTTCATGAAAAGCTCGTCCAAGGCAAAATCTCAATACCCGATCGTGTATACCGGCCAGCGCCGGCATACACGAGACGCGGATTTACCGCGATCTTGCCGGCCAGCTCAATCCACCTGCGCAATCTGGCCAAGTGCTCTTCCGTGATGGTTTGCCCCGATTTGATCTCAATGAGCGACACCCGCTCGCCTTCCTCGCAAAGGGCGTCCACTTCATTCCCCGCGCGATCTCTCCAGAAATAGACATTCGCCGGCAACCCTTGGTTGTACCTCTTCTTCAGCAGCTCACCGATCGCCCAGGTCTCGAATAAGGCGCCTCGCATGCTGTGCGTTGCGAGCTGTTCCACAGCTTGTATTCCCAACAACCACGCCGCGAGCCCTGGATCGTAAAAATACAGTTTCGGCGTCTTGATCAGGCGTTTGTTGAAGTTACGGTGGTACGGCTGTAGCAGAAAAACGATGTAACTCGCCTCCAGCACAGATATCCAGGCCTTCGCGGTGTTATGCGTGATCCCGCAATCGCTGGCCAACCCAGTCAGATTAAGGAGTTGCCCCGTTCGCGCGGCACACATCCGAATAAACCTCTGAAAAGCGCCAAGCTCGCGCACATTGATCAACTGGCGTACATCGCGCTCGAGGTAGGTCTGTGTGTAATTCGCATACCATGACAGCGGGTCATGCCTTTTGTCGTAGAGCGGCGGATACAAACCCCGGAAAAGCAGGAGCTCGATCTTGCGCGGCATACGTCTGGCCCGCTTCAGCTCTCCCAGCGAGAACGGCAGAAGATGGATCAGCCCGATCCGCCCCGCGAGACTCTGGCTGATTTTCGCCAGCAGCCCGAACTGCTGAGAACCGGTAAGAACGAACAACCCGGCACGCCGGCGCTCGTCCACGATGCGCTGCAAGTAAGAGAAAAGCTCCGGGCAACGCTGGACTTCGTCGAGCACCGCCCCCTCGGGGTAATTCCCCAGGAATCCTCTTGGATCGTTCGTGGCAAATTCGCGCTGGTCAGGATCTTCGAGCGACACATAGGGCTTGCTGGCAAACACTGCCCGCGCCAAGGTGGTCTTGCCTGACTGCCTCGGTCCGGTGATGGCAACGACTGGATACCCCTTCGCCAGCCGTGCCAGAGTTTTTGCCGCCGCGCGCGGGATCATGCCGGCCACCCTATCCGGATCATGGCTGATTGTCAATTGAATTTACAATCAGCCTGAATACGGGGGCCGGGGCTTTTGTCGCCGCGTCGTCAACGGGGGTGCGCTTCGAGTCGACACACCATGGCGATGAGCAAGGCGTACACCACCGTCCAAAAACCGATGGTCCACCACTGAACGGTTTCAGTCTGCCGCGCCGCCCAGATCGCACTTCCCGCGCAGGCTGCCATCAATACGTATTCCCACAACACCGTCTTGCGGTGCCCCCACCCGGCCTGCACCAATTGCTGGTAAAAATGGGTCTTGTGTGCCTGCCACACTTTTTCGCCACGGAGCAACCGTCGTATCAGTGTTGTTGTCGCATCGACAATGAAAGGCGAAAACACAAGAAGGGTCACCCAAAAGGAAAAGACGCCGTCGTTCACGCCCCAGAGTGAAAACGCCGCCACCAGCAAGCCCAGGGTGGACGAACCGACGTCTCCCATGAAAATCCGCGCTGGTGGGAAATTAAACAAAAGAAAACCGGCGGCCGCCGAGGCGACAATCAGATTCAGGTTCATAAACAACCAATGACCGGCGCTCCAACCCAAGACGGCGAACGCCCCGAATCCAAAAATCGCCATCCCCACGTTACTATCTTCCCGCCCCTACAATAGGGGCTGTTGGCCAGCCAGGCCCGGCATGATTGCTTCCCCCAGTCGACCATGATCCGGGGGGTGTTGTCACCGGGTCTGGCAGGCAGTAAGTCATCGCTGATAGGGGTTCGGTCCGGACGCTTTGAGGCCGCCTGTAACGTGGATGCCGAGACTTTCTGCCGCCGGTCGCTGGCCACGAGAAAAACCCAGAAAAATGTGCGCCGCGATATCCACGCAAAGTTGCACAACGCGGGTGAGGTTCAGGGGAAATAATATCCTGCAAATCGGGATCAGCGGCCAGGATTTCCGTCGAAGCAATCCACTTTTCCTCTATTCTCTTGATGCACCTGCGCAATACCTCCAGTTTTTCTTCGGTCAACCGACGATCCATGCTTTCCTCCGCTCGGCAACTGCTCTTTGCGCTGCCCTACATCCTGCATCCATGCAGTCGTGTTCTTCCCCCCATGAACGGGGAAAGGACGTAATGATTAAGGGGCATTTTCAGGGTTTCTCTAACCGACTCAAAGCTCAGGAAATAAAGCGTCCTCAAATCCCAACAGGCGGATATCACGCAGGCGCATGGGATAGAGGATGCCGTCGAGATGGTCGCATTCGTGCTGCACTACGCGCGCATGAAACCCGGAGACAGTGCGGTCGATGGGTTTCCCGTGCTGGTCGAATCCGGTATACCGCAGGTTCTGGTGACGGCTGACCAGGCCGCGCAACCCCGGCACGCTCAGGCACCCTTCCCACCCGTCATCCATTTCGTCGCCGATCGGGACGAGCGTCGGGTTGATCAACACGGTCGACGGGACAGACTCAACATCCGGATAACGCGGATTGGCCTCCACGCTGAATATGACCACGCGCTGGGGCACACCGATCTGCGGCGCGGCCAGGCCGGCACCGCTCAGGGCCGCCATGGTGTCGAACATGTCGGCAATCAGGGCGGCGAGTTCGGGGCTATTGAATTCCTTGACCGGCTCGGCTTTGTGGTACAACAGGGGATCGCCCATCTTCAGAACACGTTTGACCGCCATTCTCACCTGCCCTCGACTTCGCGTAGAATAGGCACATCCTAATTAAAAATCGCGCACAAGGAAAACCCTGGTGAAAACACTATTTGCTGCATTATTCATGGTCCTCATGCCCATGGCGCCATTGGCGGCCGCTTCCGCGCCCAACGTGTATGAAATCGAGGTATTGGTGTTTGAAAACAAGCTTTCCGGCCTGGAGGGCGGGGAGCTGTGGAGACGCGATGCGGACAAGACCCTGAATGCCGAAATTGCCGAGGCCGTCACCGCCGGGGAGAAACCGCCGGAGGATTCCGCCCTGGCCGCGGCCTTCGCGAAACTGGATAAATCAGGCCAGTACCGTGTACTCGCGCACCTGCGCTGGACACAAACCGCGGAGGCGAGGTCTGTTTCGAAGCCCGTGAGGATAAAAAGCGACAATGCGGAACTGAATGGGGCGGTGCGGTTCTACTTGAGCCGATTTTTGCATGTGGACGTCAATCTGACGCTCAAGCAGGAAGATGGAGGGTTGTTTAACAGCGCAGAAAAGGAAGGAACGGTGTTTCGCCTAAGCGAGCACCGCCGTATCAAGACCATGGATATCAACTACTTCGACCACCCGCGATTCGGTGCCCTGATGCGCGTGGCGCCGGGAAGCACAGCGCCGTCAAGATCGAACAATTAGCGGAATGACATTCTCAAGCAGGGTGCGCACCTTGGCCATGCCTGTTTCCAGGTTCGTCTCGATTTCCTTGAGGTTTATCGCCGCCTTCGTCTTGCCCGCCGCGGGATTAACCACTAGCGAGACCGAGGCATAACACAGCTCAAGCTCTCTGGCGAGACCCGCTTCGGGCATCCCGGTCATGCCCACGATGTGCGCGCCGTCTTTTTCCAGGCGCCGTATTTCCGCCGCGGTCTCGAAACGTGGGCCTTGCGTAGCGCCGTAGGTGCCACGCCCGATAATATTGAGACTGGCGGGCTTGGCCGCCGCAATCAGAACCTGGCGTAATTCGTCACAGTACGGATAAGAGAAGTCGATGTGCGTCACTCTCTTATGCTCGCTGCCAAAAAACGTATGTGCGCGACCATAGGTGTAATCGATGATCTGATCGGGAATCACCAGCGTTCCCGGGGCCAGATAACCGTCGGATATACCGCCCACGGCATTCACGGCAATCACCCTGGTAGCACCCGTCTGTTTAAGGGCCCAGATATTGGCGCGGTAATTGATCTCATGCGGCGGAATGGTGTGTCCCGCGCCATGGCGCGGCAGGAACACCACCTCATGGCCACTCAACTGCCCGTACACCATTGGCGCGGACGGCTCGCCATGCGGTGTGCGTATTACTTCGCGCCGCGTGATATTAAGATTCTTGAGATTCGTGAGGCCGCTGCCCCCAATAATTGCCACCGTGGTCATTTTGATTCAGCCTCAGCGTAAATACCCGGAGCATTCCGGAGGTAACCTTTGTAGTCCATTCCGTAACCAAATACATAGCGATCCGGAACCTCAAGGCCGACAAAATCGACCGTGACATCATGGGTGCGCGCCCGATCCTTCATCACCAAGACCGCCTTGTAAACCTCGCGCGCCCCTTCGGCGCGATAACGCGCCTCAATACCGGCAAGCGTGGCGCCCTCATCCAGAATGTCATCGATCAACAGAACTATCCTGCCGTGGATTTCCTGATGCGGACCAGACACCCACTGCAATTGTCCTCCCTGGAGCTTCTTTCCATAGCGCGTGGCATGCACATAATCGATTTGCAGGGGAAACTGCAGCTTGGGAAGGAGAAGACCGAACGGGACGACACCGCCCGTCATCACGCAGACCACCAGAGGGTCGGTGCCTGACAACTTTTGACTGATGCTGGACCCCATGGCGTCCAGCGCTTTTTCCACCTGACCCACCGAATAGAGAAGATCGGCCCGACTCAGGACGTTCCAGGCTTGCTGCGCGGTGATCGGATTCAACGGCTTATCGCTTTCGAGCTATTCTTAATAAGTAAACGTGACTACATTGTCATCCATCGCCTGGCTGATGACATAGGCCCCGCCCACGGTTTCTTCGATTTCCGGGATCAGTTCATTGCCCCATAATTCGAGTGTCGGCGTGCACACCTTGAACTTTACCCCCGCCTCATGGGCGTCCTTGATAAAGTCATAAACGGTTTTGGCGCTGCCCTCCTGAACCCTGAGCTTTTCCGCCACGCCCTTGATAGCGAGCTCACCGGCACGTGCCGTCAGGATTACCTCCACTTCGTATTCCATCGCGGCCGCGACGGTGGCCTGAAAGAATGGCGCACCCAACTCTGCCGGTACTGTTGGGTCGGTATTAACCATTACAATCATCAATTTGTCAGCCATGCGGGGCCTCCAGGGAAAATATAGACAACGGAACCATGCTTGGGAACGATTATATCCAGCTTATGTCGGTTAAAGCTACCTACCGTACCTAGAGATACCAGATACGGACACAAACGCTCATGCGGGCCAAAGCAGGAGAAAATCAGATTTTCAGATTTTTGAGGTAGGCGCGAAATTTATTGCTCAACTCGGGGTGCGCGAGTGCGTATTCTACCGTTGCCTGCAAATAACCAAACTTACTGCCACAGTCATAGCGCTTTCCGGTAAATTCATAGGCCAGCACTTTTTCATGGGCCAACAAGGCAGCGATGCCATCCGTCAACTGAATCTCACCGCCGGCGCCGGGCTGAACTTCTTCGAGAAGAGAAAAAATACGAGGGGTCAGGATATACCGGCCAACCACGGCCAGTGTAGATGGAGCCTTGTCCGGACTCGGCTTCTCCACGATCCCATCCATGGTGTATATCCTGTCGCCAGATGCCTTGCCCTTCACAATACCATAGCTACGGGTCTCGTCGGGTGCTACGTTCTGCACACCTATCACAGAACACTGGTGGCGGTTGTAGAGATCGACCATCTGCTTGAGCGCGCCCGGCGCACCGCTAATCAGATCGTCCGCGAGAATCACGGCGAACGGGTCATCCCCGACAATTTGCTTGGCACACAAAACAGCATGGCCAAGGCCCAGGGCTTCGGGCTGGCGGATATACACGCAGGATGCCTTGTTGGGCAAAATGTTCTGAACGATATCGAGAAGATCTTTCTTGCCATCGGCCTTGAGCTCCGATTCAAGTTCATAGGCTTTATCGAAATGATCTTCGATGGAACGCTTGTTCCGCCCCGTGACAAAGATAAGCTCGTCGATCCCGGCCGCAATCGCCTCTTCCGCGGCATACTGAATGAGCGGCTTGTCCACCACAGGAAGCATTTCCTTCGGACTCGCCTTGGTGGCGGGAAGGAAACGCGTGCCCAGACCGGCGACAGGAAAAACCGCTTTCGTGACTCGTTTCATTTAATTTCCCAGATTCAGCGGCCTATACCTGAATATTCAAAGCCAGCTTCACGCAGGGTCTTGGGATCATATTGATTCCGGCCATCGAAGATAACCGGGCTTTTCATCATTTTCCTTATCCGTCCAAAGTCGGGGTGCCGGAAAGGCTTCCATTCAGTTATCAGGATCATGGCGTCTACGTCCTGCAGAGCGGAATATTGTTCTGTCGCTAGTGTCAGATGCCCCTTATCGAACCATTCACGCGGGAGCTCACGCTTGGCGGCGTCCATCGCTACGGGATCATAGGCAACGACCGCTGCACCCGCAGCAATGAGGCCATGCAGCAACACAACGGATGAAGCCTCGCGCATGTCATCCGTGCCTGGCTTGAACGCAAGCCCCCATAGTCCAAACTTTTTATTTTTAAGATCGGCACCAAACCGTCTATGTATTTTCTCGATCAGCACGTGCTTCTGGGCATCATTCCTGGACTCCACCGCATTAAGCACCGTCGGCTCAAAATTGTGATCCTTGGCCATCCGCACCAATGCCTTCACATCCTTCGGGAAACAGGAACCACCATAACCGGCCCCAGGGTAAATAAACGAATAGCCAATGCGTGAATCCGAGCCAATACCCTGGCGCACATTTTCTACATCGACACCCATGCGTTCACAGAGATTGGCGATCTCATTCATGAATGAGATCTTTGTTGCCAGCATGGCGTTGCCAGCATACTTGGTCATCTCTGCATCCCTCACACCCATGAACAGGATGCGCTCGTGGGTACGCATGAATGGCCCATACAGATCGCGCATTGCCTGCTTGGCCTTTTCACTCTCGGTGCCGATGACAACGCGATCCGGACGCATAAAGTCCTCGACCGCCGCACCTTCCTTCAGAAATTCCGGGTTGCTGACGACGTCAAAGGGCACGTTCTTCGCACGTTTCTCTAATTCCGCCTGAATCACAGCCCTGACCTTGTCGGCGGTGCCAACGGGCACCGTGGACTTGTCGACGACGACCGTGTAGTGATTGATGTGCTGTCCAATGTCTTTGGCCACTGCCTGAACATATTGCAGGTCAGCAGATCCATCCTCACCCGGGGGCGTGCCAACCGCAATGAAATATACGTCGGACTCGGCAATGGGGTCGCTAATTGACGTACAAAATTGCAAGCGCCCGTTCTTGTAATTATTAACCACGACCGGCTCAAGGCCGGGCTCGTAAATCGGCAATACCCCCTTCTTGAGTCCGTCGATCTTGTTTTTATCAATATCAACGCACGTAACCGTGTTGCCCATTTCTGCGAAACACGCACCTGTCACCAGGCCGACATAGCCCGTTCCAATAATTGTCAATTTCATTATCGATAACCTTACGAGAGGGTTAATATCCGACGAAAACTTACCATGGCATTATTTTAGGGCGATTTTATATGTTTCCATGGGTAAATCACAGCGGCTTTATCCTTTTTAACCATGTTCCCGGCCTCTGCCCGTTCCGGCACAAGCTTTACGAGAAGATTCCTCAATTTTGCATCGTCATTTTCGTCGCAAGCGGCCTGCATGCCGTCGAGAGCCTGCTCCAACACATCCCTGTCAACCTGCCGGCAATGCGCCAACATGATTTTGGGGTGACTGGTCTCAGCGAGTTTTTCCGCGTCGTGAAACAGTTCTTCATACAGTTTTTCACCTGGGCGTAATCCGGTATACGCGATTTCTACATCCTCACCGGGCTTCTTTCCAGACAGACGGATTAACTGCTCTGCCAGATAGGCTATCTTTACTGGCTCGCCCATATCCAGCACAAATATTTCACCGCCTTGACCGATAACACTTGCCTGCAGGATAAGCTGGCAGGCCTCCGGAATAGTCATGAAGTAACGCGTAATCTCTGGGTGTGTCACGGTCACCGGTCCACCACGGGCGATTTGCTGCTGGAACAGTGGAATAACGCTGCCAGAGGAGCCCAGGACATTGCCGAACCTGACGGTGATAAACCGCGTCTTCGAGCGTCCATTCAAATTCTGGCAATAGATCTCGGCCACACGTTTACTGGCCCCCATGATGTTAGCGGGATTAACAGCCTTATCGGTGGAGACCATGACAAACGATTCACACCCATACCTGTCCGCCAGCGAGGCGAGTGCGCGCGTTCCCAGGACATTATTGGCAACTGCAGCCCGAGCCTGCTCCTCGAGCATGGGAACATGCTTATAGGCCGCGGCATGGAAAATGCTAGTGGGCTTGTAGGTACGCAACACATGCTCGACCGTGACGGCATCACAGATATCGCCAAGAACGGCGACAACGGGTAGGTTCGGGAAATTCTGCTGCAGCTCGAGTTCAATGGTGTATAGGTTAAACTCGCTCCGCTCCAACATAATAAGACGTGCTGGATTAAGATTCGCAATCTGCCGGCAAAGCTCGGAACCGATCGACCCGCCTCCTCCAGTCACCAGAATGGTCTTGCGTTGGGTCGACTGCGTGATGGAACTCCAATCCAGTTTTACCGATTCACGCCCCAGCAGATCCTCAATCCTGACATCCCTCAGGTCCTTGAGGCTGGCGCGTCCGCTTACCAGATCCTGCATGTATGGCAGCGTACGAAATGTCAATCCCGTGGTTTCGCAGATTTCAACAATCCGCCGAAGCTGCCGCGATGTCGCCGATGGTAAGGCAATAAGGATAAGCTCAACCCCGAGTCTTGAAGCGATCTCGGGGATTTCGTTACAACTACCGGCCACCGGTAGACCGTGAATTTCCTTGCCAATCTTGCCGGGATCGTCGTCCACAAAGGCCACGGGCTGGTAGGCGCTTGAGAAGTCGCGCAGGAGATCGCGGGCAAGCATTTCTCCCGCTTCGCCTCCGCCAATGATCAGCGCATTTTTTTTGTCCTGCGCGTAGCGTCTGTTGTCTTGCGCGCGACGGTAGATATGCCGGTCCTTTGACCAACGGTAAATAAACCGTGGCCCACCCAGAAGCAGTGCCAGCAATATTCCGTCGAGAATAAACACTGACCGCGGAACACCTTCCAGGCGGGTGAATATGAAGCTAGCCGTTGCGGCAATAACCAACCCTATGGTTACCGCCTTGAGGATGCGTACAAGATCGGGGATTGAGGCAAACCGCCAGATACCGCGATACAGGCCGAAGTACCAGAGCATACTGCCCTGCGCAATCCAGATAATGGGCAGGAGAAAAAATGCCTGGTTCAAGAACCCCTCTGGTATTGCGTCCAGATTGAATCGCAGCCAGTAAGCGCCAAACCACGCCAGCGGGATCATCACCAGATCGTGCGTAAACGCCACCGCCCGCGTACGTAAAAGCCAGAAGGCCTGTTTCATCCGTTCACCATTCCATCATTTTGCCACGGCATTATAGCGAAATGTATTTTGCGAACCATGGTTTTCCGGCATTTTTCACGTAAAAGTGGCTATCTACGGCAAGATTTTCTGGCTGGCACGATGGCTACCCGCAAAACGCGAAATCCAGAACAGGAGGTACGTATAGAGCAATCCCCAGGCGACCAGTGTGACAGCCTGTGCTATGGCCGAGGCATGCATTATGAGTAACGCGGTCAGACTACAGCCAAACATGATGGCGTATTCCAGCAACACCGTTTTCCTGTGCCCCCACCCCGCCTGTACCAGGCGCTGATAATAATGGGTTTTATGCGCCTGCCAGATTTTTTCGCCACGTAACAGCCGCTGTATCAATGTCACCGTGGCATCGACAATAAATGGCGAAAAAACAAACAGCGCCATCCAGAATCGGAAGATACCGTCGTTTGCCCCCCAGAGCGAAAAGGCCGCCACGAGCATGCCCAAAGTTGATGATCCGACATCGCCCATGAAAATCCGCGCCGGAGGAAAATTGAACAGAAGAAAACCGGCGGCGGCCGATGCAATAATAAGGTTCACACCGGTAAACAAGGGATGGCCGGCAATCCCTCCCAACATGGCGAATGTTCCGAAACCAAAAACCGCCATCCCCCCGGCAAAACCATCCATGCCATCCATGAAGTTATAAAGGTTGAGCATCCAGACGATAAACAGGAGTGATACGATGGCCATGACAGGAACAGGAGCGGTCCATCCGATTCCTGGCAAATCGATGGCCTCAAGAATAAAGCCGCCATAAACCAATATCGCCGCGGCAATAATATGCGATATCAAGCGCGCGAGAGGGGATAACCCGTAGCGGTCGTCCCAGAAGGAAATGCCCGTCACTAGTAACACGCCGCCGCCAAGCCAACCCATGCCCCCTAGCATCTCGCCAAACAGGACAACCAATAATGGGACGAAAATAGCGGTGGCGGCCAGAATCGCTATGCCGCCCGTGCGCGGTACCGGGCACGTATGGAGCGAACGCTCATTCGGGTGATCCAATATCTGCAACCACGCCCCGGGGTGGCAGAAAAACCGTGTCAGCCATGCGGAGAGAACAGCCGCTGCCACAGACAACAAAATTATTATTAGCAGAGTATCCCGCAACCTTCCCTCTTAATCGTCTTGTGATTCATGTCCCCGCCTCACGGCCTTCCCGTTATGGTAGTCCGCCACGATCTCCGGTAACGCCGTTTCCAAGGTGTGTTTCGAATTAAACCCGAGTTCACGGCGAATTTTGTCGGAACTGTACCACGCAGAACCAAACAGCTTATCCAGCTTTTCACTGTTAAAAACAAAAGGCTTGCCACGAATTCTTCCGACCAGATCGCCAATTCTCGCCCCAATCTTCCATATCGGCACCGGAACCGCCGTCCGTGCGGCGCGTCGCCCCAGCGCATTGCATATCAACTCATAAATCTGGTGGGTTGAATATGCTTGATCATCAGTCACAATGTAAACCTTGTTACGTGCTTCTTCCTTTTTGGCAGACAACAATAATGCCTCTATGGCATCATCCACGTGCACCATGGAACGCTTGTTGTGCACCTCAGGCAAGGGCGGAAACCGTCCATGGTCAATGGCGGCAATCATGCGCGGTATGTTGCCTTGATTGTCGCGCCCGTAGACCAGTGGAAGACGCAAGACACAGACATGCATCCCGTGCTCTTTGCCGGCATCGAGTACGAGTTTTTCCGCTTCAAGTTTGGCGCGACCGTAGGGCGAGATTGGCACAGCAGGACTCGATTCATCGAGTCGGGTCGCGCCACCCTCGCCCATCGCCTTGACGCTGCTCACGAACACGAAGCGCCGAACGCCCGCCTGCTGCGCCTGCGTGAGCAAGACGCGGGTTCCCGCTACCGTCACTTGCCAGTGCGCACCCTCCCCTGCGTCATCCGATTCGGGACCGCTATAACCGGCAAGATGAAAAACTGTCTCTATTCCCGCGCACACACCGTCGAGAGTCTGCGGCCGACCAAGATCACCATGGCACTCAATCACCGTGTTCGCGGGCCACGGGGTGCGCCGCGCGCGTGAACCATGACGCACCAGCACATGCACCACCGAATCGCGTTCGCGCAGGGCATCGACCAGGCGCCGGCCAATGAAACCCGTTGCACCCGTGACGAGTACAGCGGGATGGTTAGACTCACCAGGCACGTGCAATGAAATTTTAGGTAACGAAAAACTCAGACCGCAGGAGGAGACGGTGACCAGTCACTGCGTGCGGCACCAGCAGTAAGCGGCCGGACAGCGTCGGCAGGTTGCTCGGATGTGTGCGTACGGAGCAAAATCGGCGGGCGGGGTGCCGCCGCCAGCTTAGCCGCGAGCACTCTCTCAGCCTCTACTCGCACAACCACAGGCCGCATGCGCTGCATCAATGCACGCGCAGCCAGAAGACTGAAACGCGTCCACACCGCGACCGCGACCAGTGCCAACATCGGCAGAGGGTACTGGTCGCGGAAGAACTTGTGGTAGAAACGCATCATGCCTTTGTGTGTGTGCCACAACACACGCACCGGTCTGCTTTGGCTACACACACCCTTGTAATGGACAATCTCAACCTCAGGCACGAACAAGATCTGCCACCCCGCCTGTCGCACGCGCATGCACCAGTCGAGGTCCTCGCAGTGCATAAAATAAGCATCGTCGAAGGCCCCGACCCGCTCGAGAACCTTGCGATCAACCAGCATGAATGCACCAGAAATCGCCTCGACCGGAACCGGACCCGGTGGCAGCGGCTCACGCGTGAGCACGAAGTCACGAAAGCGCGGCTGATGCGGAAAGAACCGGTACAGATGCAGCACGCGCATAAGACTTCGCCACGGCGTGGGTACCGCGCGCCGGCATCCCACCTGCTCGCTGCCATCGGGGTTTCGTATGAGACAGCCCGCCATGCCCGCTTCGGGGTGCGCCTGCAGCGCCTTCACCATGCGCTCCAAGGTATCGGGTTGGATCAGCGCATCCGGGTTGAGCACCAGGAGATAATCGCCACGCGCCTGCGCGAACAGGAGATTGCAGGCGCGGGCGAAGCCGAGGTTGCGGTGATTCTCAATGATGCGCAGGCGCGCATCACTTCCAACCGATCGCCGCAACAATTCAAGGCTGCTATCCGTGGAGCCGTTATCTGCAACCAGAATATCCACCGCAACACTCGATGCCAGCACTGATCGCACTGCCTCAGTAAGCAGCGGGCCGCCATTAAAATTTACAATGATTGCGGTAACGACCGATGGGTCGCTGTTGCCGGCGACCATCGTGGTAATGCCCACATTATTTAACAACGTAGTGCGGTCGAATTTCATAAATTAGGCAATTGTTGTTCCAGTAAGATTTCAGTTTAAAACAAGTCTACATAGTTACCAACTGTTGTAATTATGCTCTTTTCCCAGCTTTTGTCTGACCGCCAAGTACCCCCCGGGGGGGTCTGCCCATAGCCGGTTGGCCGCTCCGGCCGCGATCCAGCTCACAATAATCACGTCATATCCCCATAATACGACAAGCATTTTCGGAAGTGGCAAGATAGGTGCCACGCAAAGCCAGAACAGTACATCGCGGCCCAAACACCCGCGGATGAGCTAATAAGCGGTCCGAGCGCTCATTCCGTGCATTTTTCATAACCCGGAGACACACCATAAAAATAAAGGAAGCTGGCACCACAATACCTTGCGCAGAATGTACGCAGCAACTGAGATATTGAACCCCCAAGAGACGCAGTAGGCCAGCACTAACCCATAATTGGAAAGAAAAATATCCACCGCGGGGTTAATTCAGGGATGACTAGCTATTCTTCCATGCTATTCGCATTCCAAGTACGCCACCACCACCGTAGATAACTAGGAACGAACCAAGCACTCCTGGCACTCCATAATTCTTGGCCAACCCACATGCGACTACCAGCGAAGTCAAAGTGATCACAATGGCTGGAATCGCTAATGCCTCGCGTCCCCGAGCCCGAAAATACACGGAAAACATGCTAATGCTATGGAAAATCAAAAAAACGGCAAACAGTAGTAACAATTCGAAAAGCGGCAATATCCGTTTAGCAATGGACATTTCGCCCATCCAAGCGACCGCGACAACGCTAGCGACATACGCTATGGACATCAACAAGAAGGCCTTCCTGAATTCGGCTAGAAAGAGTTTGTGCGAGTCAACGGCGCGACCCTGAACGACCAAATGAGTTATAAGCGGCACCTTGGCAATCAGCCATGAGGCGCAGAGCGAACCGAGTATGTTGGCAACGACAATGGACAGCCCAAGCTGCCCCGCCGTTGCGGAATCCCGGAAATAGAACACGACCAGCGTCGGCGAATACAGGAACACGTAGCTAGCCAACCACGACAACGCGACTTTCCGCTGAATGGGCCAGACCTGTTCGCGCCAGAGAAACTCTCTTTCCTTTCCACCGTTGGCGGCAAACAATGCACGATAGCGAAAGTACAGCCACCCATAGGCAACGACGGCCACCGAGAGCGGCGCCATAGCGGGCGCATAAAGCCCAAGCCCGCCGGCAAGCAAAGACCACGCAAGCAAGGCACCTAATCCATAGTATCCCAGGCGAACTAGGTAAGCCTCGGCAACTCGCCCAGTGCCCTCGACAATCGACAGCACCGGATAAGCAGGCATGCTAACAGCCACCGAAATCACAACGAAAATCCAAGGCCACTGCCAATTCATTTCCAGCGACCCGGGCTTCGCATAAGAGAAGTACAGGAACCCAATCGGGATCAGGAGCAGTGCCGCCAAGCCCGCCTTGGCATACCACCGCTTGCTCCATGCCACCATGGCCAGAAATGCAGAACGGGCGATTCCGTCCGGCACAACGTGACCGCCCGGCCGGAACTCCAACCTCGGGAACATGCGCGCGGAAATCTGCACCAAGAGTCCGGACAGCCCCAGATCCAGCAAGACGTATCCGCTCAGTAGGCTGCCGATGGCGTAGTAGTAGCCCTGCTCCTCGGACGAGAGGAAATAGGTCACCAGCAGCGCAGTAATGAAACCGGAAACCGCTTGCCAGCTCTTCTGCAAGAGGATGATATGAGCAGGAGCGAGGCGGAGCATTGCCTGCTAAATGCTGAAGCGTCGTGACAATATTCGTTTTGCCACGATTTTGAGTGTGCCTTTCCAGCCTCTATCGTCTATGACGTCCCTGAGGAAATGGCTCATATCAAAAAGGCGCCGAAGGAAACCGGGCGGCTTTAGGGCATCATAAGCGAACGGTACCTCGTAGGGCCGACGCTCCGCGATCGCTTGAGTGTCGACCATGAACGCCCGGACCTGCTCTTGAATCTCGCTCAGTCTGCGGAGGTGCTCCTCACGGGCCGCAACGACAGTATCCTGGGCATGACGCATTTGCTCCGGCGAAGCGCCCCAAGCATAACCGAGGCCGTTAATCTCTTTCCCACCTAACGGCTTTTGAAAATTCTCGTTCGGCAGGAAGACCGTCGGGCAACCGCACAGGATCGCCTCCAACGCCAGCGCCGAGTCTTCGTAGCAATAAAAGAACTCCGATCGCTGAAACAGCGAGCGAATCTGTTCCGGTGTCTGCGAATCCGAACGATCGCGCGTAATCTCCGGCATTCCATCCGTTATAGGGAACGTCTTGCCGCCGAAGCGGTACTTAAACTTCCCGGCATAGAACGCACCGCCCGATCGCCGAACTGGTTCGCTAGGGGGGCAAAAGAACACGGGATCGGACACGGGCAGAAATATCGTCCGACGCGGCTTGTCCAGCCGGACCTGATCATTAATGGCCTGGCTGAAGGCCAGGATGTAGTCGTCAGCTTCGAGAGGTTCGTTGCGAAATAGCAGTTCATTATAGTTCAACAGGTACCGAACTCTTACCGGTGGGGAAAACTTCGACACACGCACTATCTCCGGATACACCACAATCGGCGTCAAGCCGTTTTGGAAGTGATAATCGACAATCCTCCGGTTCAAGAAGGGCGCTACGTCCATCGGTGACGACGCAAGCTCGTGGTTGAAATAAGGCCAGAGAAACACGAAGGCCGAGCCGCCTGCCTTATTGATGAGATCAGCCAAACGGAATAGGACTCGCACGCCGCCCGAAGTACGAACATACCGGGGTGAAACGATGTAATAGGGGTGCATGAGAGAGTTCGCTGTGTCCAAGTCCGTGCTCTACTAATGATTCGGCCAAAATAAGTCATTATGCAGCATAGTGCACATTGGGGCCATGAAAGAAAGCATTGACCAGCTCGGGAGATTGCTCAAGTTTGGTCATGTGTTGGACTAAATATTAATTCGATTGAAAAAATAGCTAGGAAGATGCCTTATCACCCACATGATCAGCTGCCATTTTCCAGGTACATACGCCACTGCCTGACCACGTTCAACCGCATCGACAATCTTTTGCGCGACATCTTCAACTAAAGCCAGTTTCGTGCCTTGCCTTTTAAGGTGAGCCGTCATCGGGGTGTCCGTAGGACCCGGCTTGATAAGCACCACCTTAACGTTCGTTCCAGCAAAGCGATGCTGCAAACCCTGTGCGTAGCAAGCGACAAGACCCTTTGCTGCACCATATACATAGTTTGACTTGCGCCCCCGATCACCGGCTACTGACCCGATCAGTGCCAACGTGCAACGATTGACCTGGGTCATGTGCCTGGCGAAGGCTTCTGCGTAAAGTACGGGCGAAATACCATTGACCTCCAGCGCCTCACGACAAGCTGACAAGTCATTCTGGCAGTTGCTTTGCTCAGGCAACGAACCATGAGCGATCAACACGATGTCGACCGGCCCTTGCGCGATGATGTTGTCAACTGTGGTTTGGATTGCGGCCGGGTCAAGGAACTCTGCCTGTACAACGCGGATGTCCGATTGAGGGCTTCGCACGCGCAGATCAGCTGCGACGCGCTCAACCCGACTGGCATCACGCCCCACCAGAGTGATATCCACCGACTTGCCTTGTGCCCACAACCTGGCGCAGTGTTTGGCGATGGCTGAGGTGGCACCGAAGATGACGATTTTTTTCTTGTTGTCCAATTCAGCTTCCTATCAAACGACGTGAGAGCCCCGAGCTGATGCCTGGGTCACGGTACTTCAAAAAATCATTGAGGCGTGGATAGCCTGCTTCGAAGAGGTTACGCGGCATGCGCGCGTCTTTGGCCAGGTAGATACGTCCACCGGCTTCGCGCACGATGGCGTCCAGACATTCGAAGAGCCTTAGCGTTCGCTCACCCTTGTTGGGGAAGTCCAGCGCCAAGGTCACCCCGGGCTGCGGGAAGCTCATCATCCCGACGGGTTGCCGGTTGCCAAAAGTTTTCAGGACAGCGAGGAAGGAGCCGTCGCCTGATCTGACGATCTCACCCAGCATGGCCTGCACCGCATCCCGCCCGACCTCGCGGGGCACCACGCTCTGATACTGGAAGAAGCCCTTGGGGCCATACATCCGGTTCCACTCGAGCAGGTTGTCGAGTGGGTAAAAGAACGGTTTGTAGTGCACAACGGCGCGACCCGCCTGCCACTTCTTGAAGTTGAAGTAGGCCACGTTGAAGGGGCGCAGCGACAACCGATTCACTAACGAGACTGGCGGCACCAATGGCATACTCAACTTACGGCCCTTGGGTTCGGGGCGTTCATCGACATCGGCTGGGTTGCCGCGCATGAATAGTCCGCGACCACCTCCACCAGAAATGCAGTCAATCCAAGAGACCGTGTGCTCCCAATCGGCTTCCGAGTCATCGGCCAACTGGAAAAACTCATCCAGGTTGGCATAGGGCACCGTCTCGGTATTCAGCCAAGGGCCAGCCACCCGACGCAGCTGGATTTCTGCATCGACGATAACCCCGGTCAGCCCAAGGCCGCCTACCGTGGCGGCGAACCAATCGGGCCGAAGCTGCGGGCCGCACTCAATGGTCTCGCTATCGGTTCGCACAAGTCTGATCCGCTGTATGTGATCGCCAAAGGAACCAAATACATGGTGGTTCTTGCCATGCACGTCGTTGGCAATGGCCCCGCCTACGGTAACAAGTTGCGTACCTGGGGTGACGGGCAGAGCCCAGCCGCGAGGAATCGCCAGCCGCTGGATGTCTCCCAGCAGAGCACCAGCCTCGCACACCAGCCGCCCCGTGTTGTCATCAAACTGGATGAAGTGATCGAGTCCAGCGGTGCTCCAGAGCACTCCATCCGGATTCAGGCAAATATCGCCGTAGCTGCGGCCCATGCCGTAAGCGATACCAGGGCGGTGTTCAGCTATCAGGCTCGCCACCCGCGCCGGGTCACTCAGGCCAACCATCTCATGCGGGTGGGCGCTCAAGCGCCCCCAGGAAGAAACCGGTCTCATACGCCCTCCGTGCAGAAAACGTAACGCTTGTCGAGGTGGTACTTGGCCAGGTAGCCAACCGCGAGACCGATGACCCCACCGAAGTAGCGCATCTCTTTCGTTTCGAAGATATAGTGGAAACTGAACTCGAAACCCCAGAAAATCACTGTCGTCGCCAGCCCCATCAGTGTGTAAAGCACAAAGGTCTGACCATCGTGCACAACATTGAGGGCACGGAAGCGAAAGATATAGCGCTTGTCGAGGACGTACTTGACGACGAGCCCGACGCCAGTGCCAACCGCCACTGAGATCAAGACATCAAACGCTCCATTGTAGCCACGAATAACGAGATCCTGAGCGCCGATGTTTGCTGTTGTCGCGATTAGTGCGAGAATTGCATACGTAATTGCCAGCTTCATCGAGCAATATCTTCTAGTAATAACATCAAGGTCATGAATCTATGCATGATACCGTAGTAAACCGCTCGCCTCTATCCCAGATACGAGGGCTACTCGCGCTAATGCGGCCTAAACAGTGGGTTAAGAATGGTTTTGTGCTTGCCCCACTGGTTTTTTCTGGCGAGTTTCTGGATACGAATGCGGTCAGTAATGCTTTGTTGGCGGTATTGTTTTTCTGTCTAGGATCCTCGGCGACCTACGTCGTTAACGACATGCACGACATCGAACGTGACCGCCTTCATCCTAAAAAATCCAAGGTTCGCCCGCTTGCAGCCGGTATCGTCTCGGCTCCCATGGCGCTGGTATTGCTGGGGGCGTTGTATGCCCCCCTAGTCTGGGGGTGGTTCGTCGCGCCGAACGTCATGCTGGTGATCACCGCCTACATGGCGTTAAACCTCGCGTACATCTTTGTGCTGAAGCACCAGCCAGTGGTAGACATTTTTACCATCGCCATTGGCTTCGTGCTCCGTGTTTACGCAGGTGCGATAGCGTTGTCCGTTCCAGTCTCCGGATGGATGTTCGTGACTACCCTCTGCCTAGCGCTCTACCTCGCATCGGTGAAGCGCCGTCAGGAACTTAGCCAGAGCGGCACTGAAGGACGTAAAGTGCTGGAGAAGTACTCGGTGTCGCTGGTAGACCACTACGCGGAGATGTCTGCGACCGGTGCGCTGGTGTTCTATAGCATGTTCGTGATGTCGGCCAAACCACAACTCGTCATCACCGTACCCCTCGTACTGTTCGGACTCTTCCGCTACTGGTACGTGGTGGAGGAACTGGATGGCGGTGAGTCGCCGACCGATGCGCTGTTGGCCGACTGGCAACTGCTGCTCACGGTGGTGTTGTGGGTGGGCACCTGTGGCTGGGCTCTTTGGCCGGTGCAGGGGTGATCATAGACTTCTCTTACACATTGACCCCCTTCCTGGCCTGGCTCGTGGCTGGGGTTCTCAAGTTCGCGATCAACAGCATCAAGGCGAAGCAATTGGCCTTTGGCCTGATTGGTTATGGTGGTTTGCCGAGCAACCACAGCGCAATCGTTAGCAGCATGGCCGCGCTCATCGCCTTCAAGGAAGGCATAGGCCATCCGGCGTTTGGGGTGGCGATCACCTTAGCCTTTATCGTGATGCTGGATGCGAACAGCCTGCGTCGCCAGGTGGGCAAGCATGCCGTAGCGATTAACCGCCTGGCTTCCTCAGCAAAGGACCATGAGACCCTGCGTGAGGGCATGGGTCACACTCGCATCGAGATCGCCGCTGGAATCCTAGTGGGCATTGCTGTTGCGGCCGCTGTCCGGGTGGCTCTTGGCTGATGGATGAGTCTCAAATATCCAACGCTCAGGCAGTTTGATATCCATCCAGTTTCGTGAATTCCAGTACGGCAGATTTATTTACCCAGCCGGATAACCACTTAGTACCACGATAGCCAGAATTTTGCTTTTGCTTTTTCTTGGGTAAATCCTACAAGATCATGTTCTAGCTGTTCAATCGGAGCATCAAGATCAGGTCGGCGTGGCGACACGAATAACGTCACCTCACCATTAGGTGCCGTATGCGGCTTGTAGCCGAACTTGCCAGTAATCTCATCCCAAACCTTTGAGCAATCAAACTTCAAATCGTGTGGCGATGGACAAGGCATGTTGACAATGATGTCCGGTTTGAGTATCCCAATTGAGTGCGCATGGTTCCACCTGTCATGACCTGGTTTGAACGACAGCATTGGAGGGGATTGAGAGACTACTGAGTCGATCTTGCCCAATGCGTCGATCGATACTCCGCCATTTACTGATGAGAAATAGGATGGCTGTCCATACCAGTAATGCATGGCTTTTACAGTGTTGCCAAATTTCTCGCCCAGCGTATAACCGATATAAGAGAACTTTCGATCGTTGAAAGCACCAAGACCTATATTTTGAATGGAGAAGAACACATTAAGTGCGACGAAGGCGAATGTTACCAGGACCAATGGTCTCCTGGTCGGTGGCGAACTGTTCGCCACACCCGCAGCAGCCATCAGACTTACCAAAGGAACACAAACGACAATGAACCTGTTTAGTACTGGCAGTTCCTCCCAGGCATCTCCGCCGACAAGGATCCAACTTGCAACGATTGTGCAAATCACCACCGCAATGACTGAGGCAGCGTTATTTTCACGAAAAAACCAATAAATTGAAGGGGGCTTTAGTCCGCTACTTCTATGATGTTTCCTATTCGCTTCAACAACCCAAATCAGAGCGGATATAGATGCAACAACGTAAATCCAATTGTGCTTCAACTGCATCCCGATACTTGAGACTCCTCGCTCCAACTTTTGATTCAGAGAAACACCCGAAATCTTCAGGAAAAAAGAGTTTGTGGCTTGCTGGTTAAAGGCCATCAAATTCAGCTGCACATATGCAAAGAACCCTACCGCAAGCACAAGGATTGCCAATCCGGCAATCAGCTTCCTATCTTTATCTCCGCGAAGATAAAGATAGGAAGCGCAAGCGACCAACGGCGCAGCAAGCTCGGGCCGAACAAACGGTATACATGCAGACATGATCAGGAAAACCGCAATCGGTCGCTTGGTGACTGGCCCATGTTTTGATAGGCTTATTGTAGAGTCACAGAGAAGTGCGACCGCCAGTAACGCAAGAGGTACTTCCATACCACGAAGCGTCCAGAAAAGTATTGACGGCGCCGTCAACACCAAGAACCAGTATACCTGAGGGGCTTGTCTTCCAATCAGATCCCGCGAAATTCTAGAGACGACCCATAGAGCTATCACCAGTATTGCAAAGTTGAAAAACGGGACCAGCATCGGCAAATGAAGGTCCGACACGGGAACAAGAGACAGCAACGAGAGCAATAACATCCACGCCCATGAGGTAAAACCAGCTGTCCACGCGTCACCGCCACCGACGGTCAGATTTCCTTCCCTGGCAAAGTTCTTGGCATACTCAAGGGTAATCATTCCGTCATCAAAGAGTGGATATGAGACCTCACTGAAATGCACTAGATAAGAGTTAAGAAAGAGTGCGGAGTAAACGACCAACAACACGAGCACCACGATTCTTGTTGGCATCACGCCAAGCCTATGGGTATTAACACAAATTTCTTTGTACATTCGAATGATTCCGCTCCTACTATTACCTATATGCGATTCCGAAAAGTGAATCTGGAATGACTGACGAAGGAAACAATTACCGTGATGACAATGACCAGCCCTTGAGCAAGCCAGAACGGGAAGCCCGCACCATCGACCAGAATCCAAAGCAGGCCGATGCCCAATATCGCAGTTGCACCGTATACCAGATAAGCGCGAAAGTACTCTGCAAGCCAATTTCCTTTGGTTCGGAACACGAACAGCTTATAGGTCATGAATGCCATGGTGATTGCCAGTAAGTTGGCAAGCACCCCTACCATCACTACATGAACGCGGCCGCCAAGGCCATAGTAGAGAACAAGTCCGCACACATACCCGAAGAGCGTATTCCAGCCACCGGCCAACAAATAGCGGATCTTTGCCGTATCGATGCGGGTAACAAGCGGCTTCCAGATACATGGCTCCTGCGGATCGACACTCATTCTGGCAGATAATGCAAATAGAAATTTCGTGTGGTCATGTCTTTGAGGACGATTTGTACGTAGAGAACTGCCTCCCCACCATTACCGAGCGCACCTGCCGGAATTGATAGGAAGAACATGGCATGATCGCCACAATCCGCCGAGAACAACGACTGGTTCTTCGAAGAAGATTTTGCCCACACAATTCGTGGCATACTCTTGTTCGCGCATATCATCGCCAAGAATGGCCGATGATCCCACGATTCCGAGAGAGTTGTGAAGAACATCGGGCGGTCCTGCTGCTCAAAAAGCTTGCCTCGCGACAACATGAACTTCGCCAGCCCCAGCGTTTGTTCATGATTGAGCGGCCAACTCAACTCATATCGGCCACTGTTCTTCCGCTTATAGAGTTTTGCCACTTTGGCAGACGCCTCGTCCGAAATAGCCATTAAAAAATTCTCGTACTGAAATTTCGAAAGAATGCTAGGAATATCTTCGGGCCGAAGAATTGAGACGTGAAGCTCGACGATTTCAGTGGTCGGGATGCCATTGAGATTGTCGAGCGGCAAGAACGCCACCCAATACTGTCGCCCAAATTGGGTAATGCTCTGCCTATCTAACGGTTCGAAATCATCACTGGACACATAAAAAACGTTACGTACTACTCTTGTCCCAGGCTCTGTCACCATCTTGTCAGCTGAAGGGATGTAAAGTGTGTGAGTGGCAGTTATCGGAGAGGGCATCTCCAACAAGGACACCGGCACGTAACCCGGAATACCAATCAGTGAATCGGCATAGATGGGTGATTTTCTTTCAGCGACCCTCTGCGCCAATAGCTTGTTGAAGCCAGGCTCTACAATCTCGTTCGGCCACGTCCAGTCTACCCCCATCTTGAATGTGGTGGGCTCACGATAGGAATCAGGTAGCAGCGCCCTTAATGGATCAACCGACATCGGTATTAAGGGCAATTCCTCTGCCCCTCTCTTTGCAGTGAGAAGCGCGCTATAGAACGACTCAAAGGAACGAGCATATTCCGGCGCCAGACTCAAGCCGCTTACAGGCGTGTCACCTCTAAGCACTAGCATAGGTTTGGCAATCTTTACTCTCAGTCCATGGAGATGCCGAACAGCCTCATAGACCGTCGCTGCAACTGACAGGATGAGCAGAGAGGTAACGAGAAGCCGCCTGTAGGAAAACGCCCCCTTGCCCGCGATATGGTTTCGTCCGACGGCCAGAAGGACAAACACCGGTGCCATATACAGCTGTGTGTGAAACGCATGGGCTAGGGGAAAATACTCCACCCACCCCGCGATACCCAGTGCTGCAAACAGCGAGGCACCAAGGCTTCGGGCATCGGATCGCGAAAACAGCCGATTCTCACTGCTGGGGTCGCGCACCAACACGATAGCCAATAGGCACAGTGGCAACATCGCCCAGACAACCGACACATACCCCATATCACGCGCTACCGGAAACAGTGTCCTCGCAAAGGCCACCACACCCGAGGCGGAATCTCCGGATACTGAAAAAAACCCATTGAAGACAAAGGCAGATCGCCACCAGTCTTGAAACAGCGACTGTTCCTGGAGATAGGATAAGAAAGGAAGTGCGGACACCAGCCCACCAAGGGCATAGCCCAAGAAGATGATCCGGAATCTTCGCGCATTCTCCGATCCGGCCGGGCGCCAGGCGTTGTATATGATCCACGCCAGCACAGCCAGAATCTGTAGCCCCGCCACCTGCTTGAACCAGAAGGCGAGGTTGAAACAAACGCCTGCCAGTATGGACCAGAACAATGGTCGCCCACCTAGGGCCATTGCTAGGAACAGTGCCCCTCCCATAACGCTGGCCATCATATAAACGGTGGACCATGCGTGATAGCCGTTCATTGCCGGCATATGGAAGGGACTGAGCGTGCTCCATAACAGCGCAGCGCCGAGCGCCCACCATCGGTGCCCCTTGACTGCAGCACACGCGTAGATCAGGAGCGCGATGAGCGCATACGCAAATGCGGTTGCGACCTTCAGGGAGGCAATCTGGATCCCGAACGCCTTGAGCGCCAGCACATGCAGGAACACCGTGCCCAAGTTGTATTGGTAGAAGAAATCCCTGAACGGAATCTCGCCGTTCAACGTCCGCCGGGCGGCATCGAACATAAACGTATCGTGATGCAGGTCCAGGCCGAGCAGTGCGACCGAACGCTGCATGCCATAGGCTACAAGCAAAACAATGAGTGGCAGTAGCCACGACCAAAGCTTGTCCTGGCTACCGGTGCCGCGTTCTTCTGCTGACAGAAATGTTCCGGCTGGAGCGCTCATCTTGGCCACCTCGTCTTGACGGGAATCATCGACGATGATCCTCGTCAGTCAAAATTGATCCGCTCGCGCTCGATCACTAGCGGTCGGTTCCGGACATGATCGAATATGACGCCGATGTATTCACCAATCATGCCGAGACACAAGATCTGTATCGCCGCGAGAAAGAACATTCCAATCAGTAACGGCGCCGTACCCATCGCGAAGGTGTCCCAGTAGATGAGCTTCAGCAGCAGATAACCCAGTCCGAACAGGAGACTACCCGCCGACACCACCAGCCCGGCGACCGTCATGAGCCGCAATGGCACCTTGCTGCAACTGACCATGCCGAGGATGGCATAGTCCAGCAGGTCGGGTAAGCTCAAACGCGACTTTCCATGCTTGCGCGGCGGCTGGATGTATTCGACAAAGGCTTTGCTAAACCCGATTTCCGAAATGATCCGCCTGAAATACGGGTTCGGATTCACCAGGCGCCGCATGACTTCGACCGTCTTGCGGTCGAACAACCCGAAACCAATAAACCCGTGATAGTGATCGATGTGGGAAAAGCGGGACATGATCCTGTAGTAGAAATTCCGCGAAATGCGCAGCCAACGGGCCTCCGACATCCCGACCCGGATTCCCAGGACCATGTCGAACCCCTGTTCCCACAACCGGACGAACTCACGGATGGTCGCCACCGGGGTTTGCAGGTCGGCAACGACGGGTATCACGGCATCGCCGCTGGATTCCAGGATCGCGTGATACGGCGAATGATTCGGCCCGAAATTTCTGGAATTGACAATGACTTTGACATTACGATCTCCAGCAGCGATCCTGCGCAAAATTTCGACTGTATTGTCCTGCGAGCAGTTATCGATGAACAGGTGCTCGTAGTCGTATTCCGGCAGTTGCTCGGCAAAGAAGGTTTTCACCGCCAGGTAGCACTCCTCAATGCCTGCCTCCTCGTTGTAGCAGGGGGTCATAATCGAGATTTTCTTTTTTCGGCCAAGTGGCTGCGCCATCTCGGCAGGCACCATAGTCTTTTCAGATTGCATAGATGACACTCTCCAATCCTGTCTCGGAGTAATGCCGTAAGTAGAACCGGTATGCAGGATTGATCTCGCGCACAACGTCCGCAAGCCGCCAGAGATCCGGGGCGAAATGGTATGCGGCGATGGCGAGTTTCGGCCGAGCGGTGCGCAGCAGATTAGCCGCTCCATGCAAGGCATCCGTCTCCGCGCCCTCGATATCCATCTTAATGAGCGTGGGCACTCCAGTCAGAATGCTATCCAATTTTCGCACGGGGATTACCAGTTCCCCTGTGTCGGAAATTGATCCATTAGTACGTCCCGTTGTGGCAAATCTCAATTCACCGTCTTTGGAATATGCACCAGCCTCAATAAACTCAATTGACTTATTGCTCTTAAGACGTTCTGTGGCACGTTTTAGAAGATTTGAGTCAGGCTCAAACAGATAGATCTTTGCATAAGACCCGCTGCTGAACTGGATAAATTTCTCAACCGTGTCGCCATCATAGCCACCAAGGTCGGCAAAGACATCCTCACCACTGAACCTGATCAAGTCGGCATCGAAATACTGGCGAGCGTACTCATCCGCCGCAGAAACCGCATAGCGAGAATCGTAATCCAGTCGATAACGGATCAAGCCGTCAAGAACGCGCCGCGACTTGTCATCGGAGAGCGAAAGAAAAAGCCCGAGGTAGTTGGCGGCATGCTCAGCAAAGTCCTGCTGGATACCGATATACGGAATTTCATCAGGATATCGCTCTGCATCGACCAGCGACATCACCGAATACGGGAGAACATGGTGGAAACCCTCGTCTTCCAACTGACGAGTGATACTGCTGGTAAACCGTGTCGTCGCGATCACGATGGGTAGATCTTTGTCCGTTAGCGCGGAAAGCGGCAGAACAGGAATTCCGTCAATGCAGGTGCCATGCTTGCTTTCATTGTTATCGAGGAACGCGGCCACCGTGATTCCGGACGAATTCAGACCGCTGCAAACACGTTCGCCGAGGCGTTGTGTCGCGAAAACCGCCGCGCGACGTGTCGTTCTGAGGGCATCGAGGGCGCTGGCATAACGGCTCAGTACCGCGCCTCGAAAATCCTCGGCCGTCCAATCGCGGCACGCCAGAAGCCGGCTCATTCCGGGATAGTCCGATAGTGTAGATAGCAACTCCAGCTGGGAGAGATCGTCGACGATCACCGCCCTTGTGGCATTGCGCCATGCCGGAGAATGCCGCTCGAAAACGCGCATTATCCTGCGGGCTTCATTACTGTCGGCAATCTGCTCGTCGGGTGGAGCAATCAGAAGCGTGAGCCGACCGCTACCCTGAAGCTCCCCGATTCCAGCCACCACGGGTACATTCGCCGGGCTGGGCGGAACGGGTGAGGTTTCTTGGGCTAGCCAGGTCAGTGATCCCAGTCGAGAAAAACGCTCTATCACAGTCGCCAGCGAGGGTAGCGACGCACAGGATGCTGCAACCACCAAATTAATCACGACAATATCGCTCCAAAAAATACTTTCATTTTGTTCCCCGTTCGGCAATTCCGGCTCGCTTACTCACTGATCCCAAAGCGGGCAAGCGACCGATCAATAAGCTCCCTGATTGCCGGTTCATCCAGAGCGAGAGGACTTTCCTTGGTAATCCAGACCTTGTCGGCGAAAATGCGCTGAAAGACGTGATCGCGCACTTTGTCCAACGAAGGCTTAAGCCTGACGATGGAATCCCGAACTCTGGAATCCAAGCCCACCTTCGCGAATAACGCCTCCCACCAGCGAATCACATCCTCCATGGAAGCGAAATCGGCAAAGGCGGGTACCAGTCGCAGATGGGAAACCAGTCGTCTCTCGCGGTCGCCGATACAGCCCAGATACTGTTCGACAGCATCGCGGAAAAAAACGAACAGCGTTTCCGGATGGCTGAGATCCGTCAGTTCAAGCAGCGCCCCAGCTGCCTCATGAATATTGCCGGTGCGAACATTTGAGATAGCCATTCCTGCCAAAGTTGCCGCGTAAAGCAGTTCCTCGTGAGCCTTATCATCCCGGCACCCGTGAACCACTATGGTATTGAGCGTACCCATAATCCTCGGTATCCCATCGAGCGAAAACATTTCACCAAAGCTGGACCGCTCATGTTTGGCAATGAAAGTCTCAAAGAAATGAACAAATGCATCGAACGCACACGCCACAAGAGTTGGAGTTGGCATGGTCGATAGCATTTCTGGATCGAGAAGAATCCAGTCAGCAACAGTTGTCCAAGTCTTGCCGTAAACCTTACCGTGAGTGTTCTTGTCATAGGTCACATAGTACCGGCTGGCCTCCGCCCCAGAGCCTGCAGTCGTGGGAATTGCAACATAGACTGGCCGCTTTGCGCCCGGCCGAGGGCTCAATCCACGCCTTTTTCCAACTCCCACCCCGTCAACGGTTCCAAATAATTCGTGAAGAATGATTGCCTTGGCGAAATCGGCAGCACTTCCGCCCCCGATAGACACAATTACTGCTGGGATTTCTTTCATCTTGGCAATGAACGACATAACATCCTGCACATAAGGCGCACCTTGCACGACCCAAGAGATGCTCCTTCCCGGCGCTACTGCATCGCGAATATTTTGATGGATGGCGGATTCGGCAAATACCCGATCGACGACAATCGCAACGGAATCATGCTGAGCAACAAGCTCGGCAGCCTTAGTCGCTATCCCCTTACCTATAAACACCTTGCCGGGAAAGAAGAACCGCTTCGCATCATCCCCGTTGAAGAAAGCTTCAATATTCACCGAACACCCATCCTTTCGTTATTTTTCACATGATCGACCAGTATCCGGCAAACTGTTTTAGCATCGCTTGCGTCTGCGATATGGTCGCCGTTTATCAAATCGGCATCGCGATATCCCCACATCGCCGCAATAAAACCCAGCGCATTGTCGGTTGCTGCATTCCTATCGTCGGATCTATCCCCCACATAAATGGCTTGGACGGGTGAGATGCCTTCCGATTTGATGAGCTCCGAAAGCATCTCGCTCTTACTGCCGAATGATGGGGTCCGGGAATCAGAGGCATAGACAGCCCCGAACAGGCCGACCCAGCTGAGATGCTCCAGAATCAGGCGCGTCGGCCGCAAGCGCTTGTTGGTAGCGATATGCAATCGAAAGCCCGCGTCACGCAGGTCATTCAACATGCCATCAACGCCGGGGAAAACCATGGTTGCCTTGTAACCGGAAACGTCATAGTGCTGCTTGAAGTCCTCACTCATCGTTGCCAGCTGGACTTCGTCGCGAACGCCGGATAGCTTGCTTAATGTCTCGCGCAGGGGCGGCCCGATCAGCGCTTCGGTCAGCGGAACGGTCGGTTCGATGCCTTGCGCCGCGAGCGTTGCAGCAAAACAGGTGAGGATGCTCGGCGCGGAATCGATAAGCGTGCCGTCCAGGTCAAATATCACATCTGTAATTTTGTTATGCATTCCCCGAGCGCCTCCCAGCGTCGCTGCCTACTTCTCGCGCTGTCAACCGTATGGCATCAGCGAGTGATGTTGCGACGTGGAGTCCCAAGTCATTACGTGCCTTGTCGATATTGGGGACATATCGATTGCGAACTGCCGTGTCGGCGCCGACATTCCCTTTCAGGCAGACCGTCTTGTCTGGGGCAATCAAGTCTCTCACGAGGTGCGCTAATTCAGCAATGCTGATTGCCTCGTCGGAACCGACGTTGTACGCTTGAGCGGGTTTGCCCTTTTCCAGCAAGGTCAGCAACCAATCCGCGAGATCATCCTGATAGAGATACGAGCGAAGCGGTGTGCCGTTGCCATTCACGGTGATCTCTGAGCGATCCAGGGCGTCGCAGATAAAGTTGCCAATCGCAAAATGGGCATTCATCGGTAAATCTGGGCCAACAAAGGCAAAGCAGCGTGCGACCACCGTTGCTAATCCATATTTTTCGCCATACAGAGCGCACAGATGTTCGGCCAGTCGTTTCGAAACACTATAGGCATTGTCAGCGGAAAGAGTATCCGGCATGCCCAGATACGATTCCGGGATCCGTTCGAGCGTGGCGGGTTGTGCACCATACACGCCACCCGAACTGGCGAGCAAGAAACGGCTCACCCCTATTCTTACGGCGAAATCGAGAACATTGCGGGTACCGGTGACAATCTGGTCGAAACGATCGAGCGACGCCATCTGTGGGCCTAGGGTCGAATCTGCCGCAGCATGCAACACATGTGTATACTTTCCATCCTGTGGAAAAGCGGATTGACCCGACATAATGTCCCCGCCGAAGAAAGTAAGCCATGACAGAGTGGCAAAATCCGGGTACCGCGCTAAAAAGCTGGCAGGCGATCGGGTCAGGACGGTCACTTTCGGCGGCACGTATCCTGAATTCTGAGCCGTCGCAGCAATACGCCTCAATATCGAGCGTCCGAAGAAGCCTGTTCCCCCTGTGATGAACAGCGACATCCCTTCATTACGTGCGTCAGAGCGGTCAACGTTCATCGCAATAGCCATTGTTTACCCCCGAGTGACCACTCGGGAGCGCTCGTCAAGATCAACGATCATTTCCGCCTGCAACTGATCCAAAGGCATCAAGGGGCTCATGTCTTCGAGTGGCATCGACAACATCGAGCCATCCGGCTGAGGAATGGCAGCAACTTTCGGCGACAGGGCTTCATCGGCTTGCAGTCGGATTTCGCAAATGCTGGGGCCACGTTGCGCCAAAGCATCCGCTAAACCGCTCGCAAGCTCGGCGGGAATGCTGATCCGGCTGGTCGTAAGCCCGATGGCGCGCCCAAGTTCCACAAAGTCGGGGATGAACAGCCCAGAATCAGGGCCAGTGCCAAGATAGCGGCCGGCAAAGTAATTTCGTTGCGTGTTACGGATTGATGCATAGCCATTGTTATTCATGATGACCAGAACAATCGGTAGATCGAGCGCTTTAAGCGTGGCCAGTTCCTGAAGATTGAGCATCAAACTGCCATCGCTCTCCACACATACGGTCGGGACACGTCCCGCCCCCAGACAGGCGCCAATAGCAGCAGGAAGACCATAGCCCATCGATCCCAATCCGGACGTCAGAAACATGCGTTGGCCCGCCTTGTTGCGAAAAGCGGTGTAAAGAACCTCGACTGCCAGGCCAGAACTGCCCGTTATGACTAGGCGATTCTTCGGAATGGCATCGGACAAGGCGTCTACAAACTGAAAATGGCTGATTGGGCCTTCGTCCGAAAACACGCGCCCTTCCAATGGTGTATAGCGCTGCTTCCAGCTACTGCATCGCTCGCGCCAAGCTTGCCAGTCGCGCCCCGGCATGGCTCGGTTTGCCCAGGATTCCAGAAAAGCTCGTGCATCTGCACAAACCTTCAGATCAATGGCCATTTCGTGCCGAGCCAATTCATTGGCGTCGATATCCACGACAACCTTCGTAGCTGTACGGGCAAAGCCCTTGGGATTGTAAGCGGTGATGATATTGTCCAGACGGCAGCCAATGCTGATGAGACAGTCGCAGTTCTGCACGGCGAAGTTGGGCGCACGCGCTGCGACGACCCCAGGTCGACCAACATAGAGAGGATGTTGCCATGGCAACAGATCAGCAGCGTTCCAAGTAAAGACACAGGGGATTCCAAATTTCTCGGCAACCTGACGGAGAAAATTTTCGCCTCCGGCAATGCGTACGCCGTGCCCGGCCATGATCAACGGACGCTTTGCTTTACCCAGTAAGCTTTCGAGTTTCTCCATCGCGTGGGTTAGGCCAACCTGACCATTCAATTCCGAAGGTGGCTGGAAACCCGTCAGTGATTTTGGATCGATCGGCGCGGCTTGAACATCGAGCGGTATATCGAGCCAGACTGGCCCAGGGCGACCGTTGCGCATGTGCCAGATAGCTTCATCGAGACAACGGCGGATATCTTCCGGATTCTGGAGGGTTACCGCGTATTTAGTTACGGGTTTCACCATCGAAACGATATCAACTTCCTGCACACCACTTTGCCGCAACGGACGGCCACGCAGACAGTCAGGACGTTTGACTTGACCGGAAATAATCAGAAGCGGTAACGACTCAATCCAAGCACCCGCAACCGGGGTAATGATATTGGTTGCACCGGGGCCCGTTGTGATCAGTGCCACACCGAATCCCGCACTGTTGGTCCGTCCATTTGCTTCGGCGGCAATCCCACAGGCCTGCTCATGGTGGCAGGGAATGGGTGTCAGTCGCTTTTCGCAGGCCAATGCATCGTCAAGATACATTACTCCGCCGCCTGGCAGGAAAAAAATGTCGCGGGCGCCCAACTCAACCAAACGTGACATCAAGTAATCGGCAACCCGACAAGTTACAGCGGTACTCATTGTTATCAGGCCATCCAATAGGTAAGTAACGTCTTGCGAGCCTTGTTGCTATTGATGGACTCATCCGTGTAAAAGGAATCATTCACAAAATGAGTGGAAGATATTTCTTCAATAACAGCACCTGTTGAACTGACAAAAGCATGGCGAACACCTGGCTCAATATTGATGACATCCCCCGGACGATAAGTATTGGTCACCCCGTCAAGGGTTATGTCGACCTCGCCATGCAGGACATGGAAGGTTTCCTCTTTCTGATTGTGATATTGCTCTGGATGGAACTGACCCGGCAAAGAAACCAGAAGTTTCTTGCAGTAACCACGATTCACGACCGTAATCAACGTCAATCCAACCTCATTGAAGCGGTCAATGCCATAATGGTGAGAAAGCTCCAGGTCTACCGCCCCAGGCACCGTGATGCGGCTCTCTTCCAACAGCGCTTTTATTCTTTGCGCGGCTTCCCATGCCTTAGTGCGCACATCATCATGTTTTGTGTTGTCATCAGACAATGCTACATCCTTGGAGATGGGAGACTTTGCAGCAAAGGTCGTATATTTTGACCAGTCGTTCGATGTAAATTGGCCATCCTCAGGTGGGAACGCAAAATATACATCCTCTTTATGCAGCGTCTCACCAGGCTGAATATCCCGGCGCACAAACACGCCGCGGCGCAGCGACCGTAAGCTAGCACTTTCGGCCAAATTAGGCGGTAGCCGCGTGTCACCTACACCGCAAACCGTCTTAGCATAACGAGCTGCCTCAAGCCACGCTCTCACCTGCTCTGGGCTGGCTGAATAGGCATTGAGCGGATATTTGTTGGTTGGCACGCCCACATGTTTTTCAAATATCTGTGCGCCCTTCGCCACCGCCATTTTAACAATATCGTTGCTGGATGGATTTTCATGCGTGGAGAAACCAATCCGAACCCCCGGGTAACGGGCCCTCAGAAAGTCGATCTGACTGATATGCATTTTTTCTTCGGCAGTGGGATACTCACCCACACAATGTAGAATCGCAAAATCCTTCTTGCGGTGCGCGAAGAAACTGACCACGCGATCCATATCTTCCAAGGATGCTCCGGCGGTCGATGCAATGATCGGTCGGTCGGTTGAGACTACGCTTTCAAGCAGAGGCCAGTCGGTGAAGGAACAACTGGCAATTTTGATGATATCCAACTGTTGATCTTCGATGACATCCACCGAGAGTTCATCAAACGGGGTTGCCATAGCAAGAAATCCATTGGCGCGCATTTCGCCAACCAATCGATCAAAGTCGGCCCGGGTGAGGCGTGTCTCAGAGAATCGCTTGATATATTTGACGTCGTCACGCCCACGCATCGCCGGGTGGATGAATGTATCCAGGTCGCGATACTGTAACTTGAAGGCAAAACTGAACTCCGGGAAGTCACGACAGACCATGCCGAATTGTCGAATGACTTCCAGTCCATGAGAGAGATCCCCCATGTGGTTGTTGGCCATCTCCAGAACAAACAGATTGTCGGGGATTTTTTTAATCATATATTCATCTCCTTCCTTATGGTTAAAACCCAATTCCAAAGTAGCTCCCAATTGTCGTCGCCGAAAAATCCAGCATCTCCTTTGTCAATGCTGGCTGCAACCCAATCCAGAAAGTGTTGTTCATGACAATGTCGGTGTTTTTCAATTCACCGCTGACGCGGTAGTTGCGGCCGATCATGTAGGGCTGGCGGGTCAGGTTACCTGCAAATAGCAGACGCGTCCCAATTTTATTTTGGTCCAAATAGGTCAATAACTGTACTCGATCTACCGGCGCATCATTTTTTAGAGTAATTGGAAAGCCAAACCAAGACGGGTCTGCACCTCCTGTCGACTGAGGCAGAATAAGAAACTCTTCACAACTCGCCAAACGTTCCTTCAGGTAGGCAAAGTTGTGTTTACGCTGCTGAATAAACCGATGAGCTTTATCTAACTGGGCTAGGCCGCATGCAGCCTGCATGTCAGTAATTTTAAGATTGTAACCTAAGTGGCTGTAGGTATACTTGTGGTCATAGCCGAAAGGAAGGCTGCCAAGTTGCCAGCCAAAACGCTTGCCACAGGTATTATCCTTGCCACCCGCACAATAGCAATCCCTCCCCCAATCCCGGAAAGATTCGATGATCTGCTTGAGTTGGGGATTATTGGTAAAAACCGCGCCACCTTCCCCCATGGTGATGTGGTGAGCAGGATAGAAACTTAGCGTTCCGATGTCTCCAAATGTACCCACCAGTTTACCGTCATAGACTGAGCCAAGCGCATCACAACAATCCTCTATCAGCCATAACCCGTGTTTCTGGCACAGGGCCGTAACCACTTCCAGGTTATAGGGGTTGCCCAGGGTGTGGGCCAACATGATGGCGCGGGTTTTCGAGCCAATGGCCGCTTCAATCTGTTCCGGGTCAATGTTGTAGGTGGGAATATGGACGTCCACAAACACCGGTACGGCACCAAACTGGAGAATCGGATTGACCGTGGTAGGAAAGCCTGCAGCAACACCAATCACTTCATCGCCCGGCTTGATTGCCCGATCCCCCAGCTTGGGAGAAGTCAGGGCCGAGAAGGCCAGCAAGTTAGCCGATGACCCGGAGTTGGTGGTCAATGCGTATTTGACCCCAAGAAATTCAGCCAATTTTTTTTCGAAGGCGTCGTTGAAGCGGCCGGTAGTCAGCCAGCCATCAAGGGCCGCCTCGACCATATTCTTGATCTCCTCTGCGCCAAGCACCTTGCCAGAGGGTGGAACCACCGATTGTCCTGCCACAAAAGGGGTTGGTTCCATTGCTTGGGCTGCATAACTCTCCACTAACTGCAAAATCTGCGCTTTGATCTGGTTTTTATCATTCATGATTTTTTACCCAGGCAATTGGGCATATTCTTCAATTTGGTTAATCGTAAATTGTCGCATCTCAGCCTTGCTTTGTTGTGCTTTGTGCCAGGCGACAACCCGTTGCAGCGCATCTTCCAATCTTAAGCGCGGTCGCCAGCCCAAGCGCAGCTTGGCTTTGGAGATATCAAGCTTAAGATAATTTGCCTCATGAGAATGTTCGCGGTCATCCAGCTTCCACGTCGCACCGCCCCTCCATTGGCCCGTCATTTCATTAACGATCCATTCCACTGACTTGGCGTCGTCGTCATTCGGGCCAAAATTCCAGCCTTCGGAAAATTCCGGGCCGCTTTCCCACATTTTTTCCGCCAGTAATAGGTAGCCCTTCAAAGGCTCCAGCACATGCTGCCAAGGACGAATAGCACGGGGATTACGGATGACCACAGGTTTCTTCTGCGTTATTGCGCGCAATATATCCGGAATCAAGCGATCCTCCGCCCAATCCCCTCCCCCGATGACATTTCCCGCTCGCACCGACGCTAGCGCGACCCCATGCTTCGCATAGTCGTCAATATTAAAGAATGAGCGTCGGTAAGCAGATGTAACAAGCTCCGCACAACCCTTGCTGCTGCTGTAGGGATCGTGTCCCCCCATCGGTTCGTTCTCGCGGTAGCCCCACACCCACTCGCGGTTCTCGTAACATTTATCGCTCGTTACATTGATCACAACCCTCACGCTACCGACGCGGTGCACCGCTTCCAAAACATTTACCGTCCCCATCACGTTCGTCGAGTATGTATCGATGGGATTTTGGTACGAATAACGAACCAGCGACTGTGCCGCCATGTGAACGACGATCTCCGGCTTGTTTCGTTCGATTGCAGCCTGTAGTTGCTCCAGATTGCGGATATCGCCGTTTATGCTTTCCATCCCTTCATGCACGCGCCCGACGACAAACAAACTCGGATCCGTGGGTGGCGGCAGGGAAAAACCAGTTATCCTGGCCCCCATCGATTGCAACCATAAAGACAACCAACTCCCTTTGAACCCCGTATGGCCGGTAATAAAGACGGTCTTACCTTTCCAAAAACTGCTGTCGATCACCATACTTTCCACGGCGCCTTACCGCTTGCCCATAATTCTTCCAGGTGATTCTTATCGCGCAATGTATCCATCGGTTGCCAGAAACCCTTATGGAAATAGGCCGATATTTGCTTATCCCTGGCCAGTCGCTCCATTGGCTCTCGCTCCCATATCGTCGCATCGCCTTCGATGTTGTCTACCACCTTCGGTGAGAGAACAAAGAAACCACCGTTTATCCAGCCGCCGTCCCCTTGTGGTTTTTCCTGAAAACCGGTCACCTTATGTTTTTCTAGACTTAGCGCCCCAAAACGTCCTGGCGGCTGGGTCGCCGTCAATGTGGCAAGGGTTCCCTTACTCTTATGGAATTCGACCAGCTTAGCGATATCGACGTCGCCGACACCATCTCCATACGTGAAACAGAAATCCTCGTCATCAAGGTAACCCCGAACACGCCTCAGGCGTCCCCCGGTCATTGTGTGCTCTCCCGTATCGACCAACGTCACCTTCCAAGGTTCGGCATTATTCTGATGGATCTCCATCTTGTTCTTCGACATGTCAAACGTTACGTCAGACATATGTAGAAAGTAATTGGCGAAGTATTCCTTGATAATGTAACCCTTGTAACCCAAACATATGATGAAATCATTTATTCCATAAGCGGAGTAAATTTTCATTACATGCCACAATATCGGTTTACCACCGATTTCCACCATGGGCTTCGGCCGGGTCGCCGTTTCTTCGCTTATGCGTGTCCCCAATCCACCTGCCAGAATTACTGCTTTCATCTTCTTGTCCGTTAGATTGATATGGAATTATATGAAGCTAATAAGGGAATGAAAAGCCACGCACAGGCTTTTAACCAAAAATGGCGGCCGCCTGATGTGGGTTTGATAGAAGGCGATGGCGACAATGCGATCAGTTTCGTCATAACACCATCTCACTTAGGCAACGTTCCAGACTCGCGGCCCAAAACGGCATCGTAATATTAAATGACGCGTTTAATTTTCTGTTTGACATCAGCGAGTTTTTTGGCCTTTCTGCTGGCGCGACATAGTCACGCGCTAGTATTGGGATCAGCCGCGCAACACCGCCGCCTTGATCGCACCTTGCGTATTCCAGCGCGGTATTGGCAACCCCGAACCAGCTCGTTTGGCCCGCTGCGCTGAGATGGTAAATGCCGCTCACTTGGGTAAAGGATGAACGGTGGTGGGTGATGGGAGAATACAACTGCGCGAGGATTTGGGCGGTGGCCTCGGCAATCATCCTGCTCCAAGTTGGTGCACCAATCTGATCGTCCACAATGCGCAATTCGTCACGCTCTTTAGCCAAGCGCAGAGTAGTAAGCAGAAAATTCTTCCCACGCGCACTGTACACCCAACTCGTGCGGAAGATTAAATGCGGGACATCGACCGCTTGGATGGCATGCTCGCCGACAAGTTTAGTCTTGCCATAAACATTGAGAGGGTTGGGCAGGTCATCCTCAACGTAAGGACCGTCCTTCTTTCCATCGAACACGTAATCCGTTGAGTAATGAACTATACCGGCATTGAGCCGCTTTGCCTCTTCGGCCATCACGCCAGGCGCGGTACCGTTGACCGCCATGGAAAATTCCGGTTCGGTCTCCGCCTTGTCCACGGCCGTGTAGGCGGCCGCATTAACGATGAGCGCTGGTTTTATTTCGCGGATGGTGCGGCGGATGGAATCTGGATTGGCGAGGTCCATACTATGCCGATCCATGGCAATGACCTCTCCCAATGTAGCCAGCGTACGCTGAAGCTCCCAGCCTACCTGACCGTTCTTCCCTGTAAGCAGAATTCTCCCGATGGACATTAGTCCTCAAACACTGAAAAGGTATCTCTTCTATGGTGTCTAGTTAAATGATCCCCGGCACTTTGCCACCCATTTCTTTTGCTATTTCTTCGGTCCGGCCTGGGCAAATAATCGGTCGGCACCGATTAACGGAATGAGCCTTACGAGCACTTCATCAAGTATTCCAGGTTCGGCAAGGGCACACTTCTTGACATCCCGGTCCCGCCAATCGAGGGTGTGAATCAAATTCGATACAACAACGGACGGCTTCTCGAGATTTCCAACCGGGACCTCCGTTGGGCCGCCTCGAATGCTTGTGCTGATCGGACAGCAGATAAGAAGGCCCGTCCGTTGGTTGAAGTCTTCGCTCGAGAGCACTAGGGCCGGACGATACTTTCCAATCTCCTTACCTCGGGGAGGCTCGAAATCCAGCCATACAATGTCGTTGCGGTTGGGGACATACGCTTTGCGCGCCGTCATCCACCGATCTCTGATAGCTGAAGTTTCGGCAATTCATCCGCATGGGCCGTGTGCGCGGTAAGTCCGGCCACCATCTCGCGCTCCGTATAGGGGAGCGCGCGGTACTTTCCCGGCTTCTTGGGTCGCACCACCAGACCCGCCTCGGTGACCTCAACCACAACCTTCGTTCCCTTGCCGAGGTGCGCGAGATCGCCTATGGCCTTCGTGATTCGAAGGCCGAGGCTGTTTCCCCACGGTTGAATGCTGCCTTCAAACTTCGCCGATGTACCCATGATGTCCCCTTTTCTGATGTTACAACAATGTATACACACAAGTATACACATTGTAGTTACGATTGCAAGCGACTAAATGCTTCCAGCCAATCTACCGGCCGGTTCTGACCGTATTCCCGCCGTGCAGTAACGACTGCGACCTCTGTGTTCCGGCGTGCCGGAAAGTGTGCGGAATTTTCTCCCGTCATCGTAAAGTTAACTGACCCCCGGCAAAGCCGGGGGCTTATAGTGTGAACGCCTCGGCAACTGCTCCCGACGTCGCCTAAAGCGCCTACTGTTGGCGCTCTACCTCCTGCATCCATGCAGTCGTCAAAGGCGCGAATAACACCGTGAGCCGCCAGAGTCCGCCATCGGGTACACCTTCGCACGCATTCCCTTAAGCCCCGCAAGCACAACGCACCGCGCCTCCTGGAGATCCCAACCTGGAGCGAGCTTCAGTTCCCCGTCCGATGATTTTGCGCTCATGGCGTCACCGTAAGATAACGTAGTCAAATATCATCTTTGAGGTCTGTATTCCTGGCGTACCCATCTTCTCTTGCTCGCGCCTTGATTCGTCCCGACTCACCATCGTGTTCATTCAAACATCTCCGCCTCCCGCAAGGGCAGGCCAGCCCGATCCTTGGCCGAGAGGAGCGGCTCCACCTCCAGCGGCCACTCGATGCCCAATGTCGGGTCGTTCCAGACAATACACCGCTCGTGCTCGGGGGCGTAATAATTCGTCGTTTTGTAAAGAAACTCAGCGTGTTCCGAGAGCACGAGAAAGCCGTGTGCAAAACCCGATGGAACCCAGAGCATGCGTTTATTCTCGGCAGACAGGTTGATCCCGGTCCATTTTCCATAGGTGGGTGAGTTTTTGCGTATGTCGACCGACACGTCAAAAACTTCACCAGCTATTACTCGCACCAGCTTTCCCTGCGGTTGCTTGATCTGGTAGTGCAAGCCGCGCAAGACATTGCGCGCGGAACGCGAGTGATTGTCCTGCACAAACTCAGAGGTAATTCCCGCCGTTTCAAGCGTTCTTTTGTTATAGCTCTCAAAAAAGAAACCGCGCGCATCGCCGAAAACTTTTGGTTCCAGAACCAGAACGCCAGGCAAGGATGTTTCAACGACCTTCATTCAGAAAACCCGTTCATTCAATATTCCAAGCAAGTACTGCCCATAACCATTTTTTCTCAGAGGCACAGCTAGCACCTCAAGCTGCTGTGCCGTGATGTAACCCATGCGATACGCAATCTCTTCTGGACAGGCGATCTTGAGTCCCTGCCGCTTTTCGATGGTTTCGATGAACTGCGATGCCTCAAGCAGCGATTCATGCGTACCGGTATCGAGCCAGGCCAATCCACGACCCATGACCGCCACATCAAGCTGGCCACGTTTAAGGTAATTTCTGTTTACATCCGTAATCTCAAGCTCTCCGCGGGCAGAGGGCTTGAGTAACCGAGATATTTCCACCACTTGTTTATCATAAAAATAAAGACCCGTGACGGCATAGCGGGACTTTGGAATCTTGGGCTTTTCCTCGATAGACAGTGCCTTGCCCTGCTGATCGAATTCAACCACCCCATAGCGCTCGGGATCTTTAACCGGATAAGCGAATACGGTGGCGCCAGCAGTTTTTTGCACAACAAGCTGGAGATCCTGAGCCAGCTCGTGCCCATAAAAAATGTTATCACCCAGGACAAGGGCGCAGGATTCGCCGTCGATAAAATCGGCGCCAATAATAAAGGCCTGCGCAATCCCCTCAGGGGCGAGTTGCACAGCGTAGCTGATATTCAGTCCCCAGCGGCTGCCATCGCCTAAAAGCTGTTCAAACCGGGGTGTGTCTTGCGGCGTGGAGATCACCAGAATATCGCGTATTCCTGCCAGCATCAGCGTCGACAGGGGATAGTAAATCATCGGTTTGTCGTAGATGGGCAGGAGCTGTTTAGAAACTGCCTGCGTAACGGGATAGAGCCGCGTGCCGGAACCGCCAGCGAGAATGATGCCTTTCATATTGTCTTCCTCCCGCCATAATTTTCGTCAATCCACTTTCGATACTCTCCATTTTCAACATGCTGTACCCAATCCAGATGGTCAAGGTACCATTTCACAGTCTCGCGGATACCAGCCGAAAAGTTCTGGCTCGGCTGCCAGCCCAGTTTCTGGCGGATCTTAGAGGCATCGATGGCATAGCGCCTGTCATGACCGGGGCGGTCCTTGACAAAAGTGACGAGCGAATCGTGCGGCACGGTTGGCGAACCCGGATGAAGTTCATCCAGCGCTGCGCAAACCGCACCGACTACCTCGAGATTGGATTTCTCGCTATTCCCGCCAATATTGTAGGTTTCACCGATGCGCCCATTCGCCAGAACAACACGTATAGCGGCGCAATGGTCGCCGACATAGAGCCAATCCCGCACATTCAGTCCATCGCCATAGATCGGTAACGGTTTTCCCCTAATGCCATTCACAATCATCAAGGGAATCAGCTTTTCAGGAAATTGATACGGGCCATAGTTATTGGAACAATTCGTGGTAAGTATTGGCAAACCATAAGTGTGATGGTACGCACGCACAAGATGATCAGACGACGCCTTTGACGCGGCATAGGGGCTATTCGGTGCGTAAGGCGTTGTCTCTGTGAAAGGCGGATCTTCAGGTCCTAACGATCCATAGACCTCGTCCGTGGACACGTGCAAAAAGCGGAATACGTTCTTTTTTGGCGGCGGCAGCTCGGAAAAATAAGCCCTGGTCTCCTCCAACAGCCGGAACGTCCCCATAATATTCGTCTGTACGAAATCTTCAGGGCCATGGATCGAGCGGTCGACATGGCTTTCCGCCGCGAAGTTCACAATCGCCTGCGGTTGATGCTGTAACAGTAGCTTATGCACAAGCTCGCGGTCTGAGATGTCCCCTTTAATAAAGATGTGTCGCGAATCGTTCTTCAGGGATTGTAGATTTCCTAGATTTCCGGCGTAGGTCAGTTTGTCGAGGTTGACCACGATGCCGCCGGCTTCGGCGAGCCAACTTAGGACGAAGTTGGATCCGATGAAACCGGCACCACCGGTCACCAGAACGGTTTTGGGATACGCGTTGCTTTCCACGTCCTCAGGCCTGTCTTTGCATTTTTTTTCTGAAAAAAATCTGAGGAATCCGTGACAATATTTTCCTCAGAATAAATAGCGGGCTAACATTAAGCGCGTGCTTACGACATGCCAGGTAGGCTTCGATATTCCCAGCGACGATATGTGTGACCCGAGATGAAGCACCGCCGCTTCGCATCTTAACAAGTACCCGGGGAATATAAACGCTCTTTATCTTGTGGACAGCGAGAAACCGCATGGCTAACTCGAAGTCTGACTGTCGCTTATAGTCCAGGTCGAATCCACCATATTTCTCATAGACCTGTCGTTTAACGAAGAACGTGGGATGTGCCGGCATCCAGCCCTTTTCAAACAGACCATCCCGGTATAACTGAGACTGCCAGTAACGCACCACCTTACGAATATCCGACTTATCGACATAAACAAGATCACCGTAACAGGCATCCATATCCTGCGTAGCGATAACACTTGCAATGTTCTCCAGTACGTGGGAATCAGCGTAAACATCGTCCGCGTTGAGAAAGCCGATGATATCGCCAGTGGCCATCGCCAGCCCCTTGTTCATGGCATCGTACATGCCGCGATCTGGCTCAGACTTAATGACTGCAATGTGCGATGCGTGTTCATGGATGATCTTCAGAGTGCCATCCGTTGAGGCGCCGTCAATAATGATGTGCTCAACGTGCGGATAAGCTTGCGAGGCAACGGATAATAGTGTGTCTGCAATTGTCGCGGCACTATTATTGACTACCGTGATTACTGATATTACAGGTTTCACTTGCCTCACTTGTCGCGGTTAATTAATTAAGTTCACGATCAGGAATTTTAATTCGTAAGTTTCTCGACAATTCCATGAAGAACATGGGAAAACTTCTGCTGCCCCCACAATACAGTACGTGCATGCCCTTTTGAGATCAACGATGCGCACAACGCGTCATCTTGCCACAGCCTTTCAATACAGTCGGCGATTTCGTCGACAGAGTTAGGATCGAACAGGAGTGCGGCATCACCAACCTGCTCAGGAATACCATAAATGTTGGATACTGCCACAGGGCAGCCCAATGCGAACGCTTCCAGTGGAGGAATGTTCGTCGGGCCGAAAAATGTGGGCATAACCATGGCACGTGCGCATCGATAGAATTCCGGCATATGATTGTTTGGCACGTACCCCAATATTCGCACTTGTTGGCTAAGACCAAGGGATTTGATCCGGCCTTCCACATCTTCATGTGCGTTCTTTTTTGAACCGACAAGGACTAAGAAAATATCGGGGTGTTTTTTTTTGACTTTGGCCAGTGCTGTTATTAAACGTGCATGGTTCTTATGTTGCCAGAATTGTGCAGGGTAAAAGATAAATTTTTCAGGGAGGTGATAATTTTCCATAAAATCAGATTGAACCAGGGCTTCAGAAATGTACTTTGGTGGCACATAGGGAAGCACATATATTTTCTCGGCGGGGGCTTGGTACGATTCATACACTTGCTGTTTTCCCACACTCGAATCCACCAGAATTCCTTTTGCCCACCGACTGATATTACGAAATCGGCGCTCACGAAAATGATATCTTCCATGCGCCGACACCTCGGGGAATCCTCGCTCGTAGCGATGCATTAGATCGTGTATAGACGTAAGTGAGGGGACCGGCGCCATATAGCTCCAGATATCCTGCGAAGGAAATATCCAGAGGTCGCATTTCTTCCTGACAAACGTTTTTGCATCAGAATGAAGATAAGGCGCAATACTCCGCCAAAGACCGACCGGTAAACCCGTGGCATACCAGAGATGACTAAAGGACCACCACCTCTCTGGATTCTTGATATGGAAGGTATCAAGCTCATAAGAGCTAAGATAGGGCTCCCATTGCAGACTGATGTAGGCAACAACCACAGAGAATTTAGTTTTTGGTAGCGAGGCGATTGCCTCGAGCACTGCCTGACAATACTGAAACATCCCACCACTATCGGAGTCAGAACCAAGGTACAACCCGATTTTCCTCAACGCCGCACCACAAAACACACACCCCAAGTATCAAAGCCAGGCGTATTTCCTGTCATCCATTCCTGAGCACTGACAATCTCAAAGCCATTCTGGGTACACAACATTTCGATTTCAGGATAGAAAAAATACCGCATACGGTGTGTTTCTTTCTGTTCCTTAACCGTTGCCTTCAGTCTGTCCTTTATTAGAATAGTATAATTAACATCAACAAGGTTCTTGTTGGGGTGCATAACCGGTTCGGCGATGCGGATGATGCTACACGCGTTGTCCTCGAGACGTTTGATGCGAACTTCGGGGCGAGCGGTGAGCACAGCAGGTCCGTACCAGCAATCAAAAATGAATAGCCCGCCATGACTCAGATGGTGTTTTGCGGTTTGGAATGTGGCTGTGACGTCCTCATTTTGAGTCTGATAGCTAAGAACGTGAAATAATGAGATCGCACAATCAATTTTCTTAGCGATGCGGGCATTCTTGATATCGCCATGAGAAAAGCTTAGATTCTCTGCCATGCTTGGCGGCAATATTGCACTTTTTTTTATTGCCTCATCCAGCATTTGGTGACTTAGGTCGACTCCGTGCACCACCAAACCCCTTTCAGCCAAACAGAACGCGTGCCCGCCTGTACCGCAGCCAAGTTCTAGAATCGTACGCGCATTTGGGGCGTATTTCCGGATAAGGTTAAGAACAAAAGCAGATTCTGACTGATAATCCTTGTCGCGATAAAGCAAATCATAATAACGCGCATACCCACTGAACACACTCACTGGAATACCTTGCGCATGGCATCGGCGACCTGTTCCATTTGTCCGTCAGTCAGCGCCATACCGCTTGGAATATAAAAACCTCGACGCGCTATCCGTTCTGCCACGGGATATGTCTCACCGATGAACAACCCCATCTTCTTAAACACGGGCTGTTCATGCATCGGCCAGAAATAGGGGCGTGTGCCAATACCCAGTTTGTCTAGCCGCTTCATTACTTCCTTGGCGTCGAAGGGCACACCGCCATCCAGCACCAGTCCGTACACCCAATAGATGTTGTCTGCGAAATCCATCTGCGCCAACGGCAATTGGATACCCGGCATGCCAGCTAGTAACTTGGTGTAGCGGGCGCCCATACGCCGCTTGATCTGCACAAACTCGTCAAGTCGCTCCAGTTGCGCCACTCCCAATGCCGCTTGCAGGTTGGTCATGCGGAAATTCCAGCCTAGTTCGTCATGTACAAAACGCTGCTCAGGTTTGAAGCAAAGATTGCGCAAGGAGCGACATCGATCAGCCAGAGCGGGATCATCTGTCATGATCATGCCACCCTCTCCCGTGGTGATATGCTTGTTGGGGTAGAAGCTGAAGGTGCTAATGTCGCCAAAGCTGCCACAGGGCCGCCCGCGGTAGGTCTGGCCATGCATCTCAGCGGCGTCTTCGATTACTTTCAGGCCGTACTTGTTCGCCAACGCCAGTAGTGGATTCATGTCCACCGGTAGGCCGAATATATGCACCACCATGATGGCCTTGGTCCGGGATGTGATGCGCGTTTCAATCTGGGCGACATCCATGTTCCATGTGTCAGGGACGCAATCTACGACCACCGGCACCGCTCCGGCACGCACGACGGCAGCGGCGCAGGAGATGATAGTGAAAGTGGGCATAATAACTTCGTCTCCCACACCGATTCCCAGAGCCGCCACAGAAGCATCCAGCGCCACCGATCCATTTGAGACTGCCACGCCATACTTGCGCCCCACGCGCGCGGCGAATTGTTCTTCAAACTTCTTGATAAATGGGCCTTCGGACGATATCCAACCGGTACGAATACACTCGATGAGGTACTTTTCTTCGTTACCTTTGAGCAGAGGTTCGTTAACGGGAACAAATGTTTTATGGCTCATGCGTTACTCAACGTGACGAATCAGATTCGAGGAAACGGGTAAAAAACGTGTCTTGTCCTCCTCGCCCGCATATGGACCTTGTTTGACCTCGATAATCTCGCTGGCTTCCAACATTTCGAAACCATGGCCACCAAAGGCCAGCAGCACTATATCACCCTGATTCAAGATACGGCTTTCCAAATAGTTTTGATTATCGTCGTAGAAATCGACCCGTACCCTGCCAGACTTGATGAACAACACCTCCTTGGTAAATTGCACCTCGCGGGCCACGGGATTGTGTACATGGGGGGGAATAACGTAACCCTGCGGGCGATTCATGTAACCAAGCTGTTGGGAAAAATCATTGGGTGTGAAGAATTGGATCCCATCGGCGCTATAGTTGGCGCGCAAAATGATAGCCAGCAATTTTCCTTGGTGGTTGATTCTTTCGACCATACTTCTATTTCCTGTTAGAGCACGTCATTAAATTGGATAAGATTGTTGCCGAAAGCATGCATGCTGACAGCCTCCCGATCGACGTAATTGCCGGAAAAGTAAACATCCCTTCCATGCTAAGCCTTGAGACGTTCGAGCAAAACTGGCGGCAACCATCTCCTGGCGATCTTTTTCGTCTGCATAGCCTACTTTGCATGGTGGGCTATGCTTTTTAATTTTCGCAGAATTCTTATCGGCATCGGCGGCCATATCACTTTATGGAACCTGACAATCTGCTGCCTTGCAAACAAATGCTCCTCAACAAGGATCGGCTCAATCCTAACCGGCGAATCCGCAATGTCGCCCGAAAAATCGCTGGTCGTAGAGCAATGCGTTCCGCTGTTGTCCATACCAATATTAAGCACTAGGCTCCGGCCTGGATAAAGCGTGAGCTTGTTCTTTAAAAAGGCGGATGCATACCATCGTATCGCCCATGAATCATTCTTCCCCTTGATTTGCTTCTTGAGCATCTTGGTATAAGGATAAGTACCGTCGAAATCGAAACTATGCGTCAGCTTGCGCCCCGTGAGCTCTCGCAACAAAACTTGGCCATCGGGTTCAAACAAATCCCAACCACGTTTCCATGTTGCCCAACCCCAGCAATCGGCGCCTCTTAAAAAGAAAGTCTCTGGCAGAGTCTCCTTAAGGGGATATACATAGCCATGAATACTGACCACCCGCTCAGCATCTTCGTACATGTCAAGCCCATCGTTCATATACTGGAGGAAATACGGGGAAGTTACCAGGTCGTCTTCCAGCACGATGACACGGCCATATTCATCGCATAACCTGGTTACGCCATCAATGATGGATTGGGCCAAGCCAAGGTTGGTTTCGCGCTCAATAATGGTGATAGTTTTGAACCCGGCAAGACTGTAAATATAAGATCTGACCTCGGCCACCATATGGCTTGCAGCTTCATTCCGGGGAGCATCGGAAAACACATAGAGCTGAGATTCTGCTGCTATAGGGCTAGCCAACAACGCCTCTACTGCCTGCCGCGTATGCCAAGGGCGGTTGTAAACGAATAGTGCGAGGGGTGCATATCTGCTTGTTCGAATTTCCGGGGCCACTTGAGTGCTATACCCTCATCACAAAAAGTCTTCGCAGACGCCTGCGAGTCAGGATAATTCGTAATGCCATATTACAAAATACCTTTGGTATTCTGAGGAATAATGTTGTTAATTTTGATACCAAAAAGAACGGGCGAACGGCAGAAACCAACTCATTAAGCATCGATTGATTAATTACCATGTTATAGCTTCGCAATAAAATGATAGAGTAGATCAGCTGCCTAATATGAGTGCGATATTGTAATGAAATTATTTCCCTATCAATCAATCTACAATGTTTCCATGCGCGGCTAAGCATTAGATAGTAACCGATATTTATTTTTGCGTAGTCTATAGGACTGAATTGCCAGCCCTTTTTTGGTAGAAGCCCCACCACGAAATTCCCATCCAAATGGCACCATCGCATGCGTGGCGAAGACTCAAGAAATACTCCCAGTTGGCAATAGCAGGTACCAAAATATCGCCTTACGTCCACACTGTCCCACAACGTCTTTCGAATAATAAATATAGGCAAAAAAGATGGCAGCAACGCCTTAGTATGTCGCAGAAAATCGACAAGCCCTATTCCATCGACATGCTCGGAGCAGATTACCGGCTCAATACTCCTGGGATCAGAATCACCCTCTCGTATCTTCGTGTGATTTAAATAAATGAAATCAATATCAGGCTCAACCAGCAGTTGGTCAACTACTGCATCAATACCTTCATAAAAAATCATGTCATCCTGACCACACAACCAAACATATTGCCCGGTTGCTAATGACACGGAATGAGTAAAGTTCATATCCATCCCGAGGTTTTTTGGATTTCGAAAACATTTCAGTCTGGCATCTTTGTTACTCAAGCTTTGCAAGTAACCCCAGGTTTGATCTTTCGAACAATCATCAGACACCACCACCTCAAAATCCGACCGCAGTGATGCTAGCAACTCATTGATCAAATAAGATACATAGGGATAACCATTGTAAGTGGGAATACAAATTGATATCAAAGGCGACTTACTAGAAGTACTCATTGAAGCGTAAGATTCTCGTTTTTACACTTTAGGGAACCTCTAAAAATTCGTTTTTTCACTCCGCATCCTGAACAACACGCGCTAAGGCATGGTCAGCTTCACGGTTAAGCCGCTGCCACCTTCCATCGCGCCTGCGTTGACCGTCCGTATACCGCTTTTTGCCACTCGCCCCACCCGCTAGGCACACAACGGGCGCAGTTGCGCCAGCCGGCTCATGTTGTAGGCAAGGTTCGTGAGCACAATCCGTGTGCGAATGCGCGCCAGCCCGATGCCCCGGACGAGGGTCTGGCGCATCGCCTTCACCTGATGCCCGAAGACGTGCTCGACCCGGGCACGGATGCGCGAGCGGGCGCGGTTCTGCTGTTGTTGACGCCTGGTTAAGGTTTGCCCGGCCCAACTCCGATGATGCACGCGGCTCTTGAACCGCTTGCGCTTGAGCAACCGTTCGGCTTCCTCGCTGCGGTAGGCGGAATCGGCGTAGACCGCGGGATCGCTGTTGCGCCGGTCGAGGAGTGGCTCGAAGCGCTGCGAGTCGTGCACGTTGGCGGCGGTCACGTCGTGAGCGCGGATGAACTTGTGCTTCACGTCGATCGCGATATGGTTCTTGTAGCCGTAGTGGTTCTTGCCGTTCTTCTGCGTCCAGCGCGCCTCGATGTCTTTCTGGGCTTTCTTGGCCGTGTGTTTCTCCCAGTCGGCGGGCATCGAGCCTTCTTTGATGGTCGCGTTTTCCGAGCGTGTGTTGCGCTGCTTCGGCACCTCGACGATACGGGCATCGATCACCGTGCCGCGCTTGGCTTCGAAGCCTTGGGTCTCAAGGAAGGCGGTGAATGTTTGGAAGAGTTCGTCATGCAGGCCGCGGACCTTCACGCTCTCCCGAAACAGCCAGATTGTTTTCTCATCGGGGATGCGGCTCTCCGGGGTCAATCCCAGGAAGCGCAGGAAGGTGAAGCGGTCGCGGATCTGGAACTCCGTCTGACCGTCGGCCAGGTTGTAGAGGCTTTGCAGGATCAGCACCTTGAACATGAGCAGGGGCTCGAAGCTGACGGGGCGCCCGGCGTTGCTCCGCTTCTCTTTCTTCAGCCCCTTCGCGAGAATCGGCACGAATACCGGCCAGTCGACCACCGCGTTCAGCGCCTTCAGCGGATCGCCCAGCTGATCGAGCTTGGCGAAGCGATCCGTAAGATCAAAGAAACCGGATTGGAGCATGGTGGGGTCTCGTGTTTTGTTGTTGATGCGTTAGAGTGGGGGAATTATTAGAGGTTCCCTTTATATAAAAATACGTCCAACTGTGAATCCATACTGCCTTCCGGGATATATACAAAAGGCGTGCTTCTGAAGGACGCCTCTTTAATGTGGTAACGAAAACCTGAGCTCTCGAATTCATGTAAAATCTTTCCAAGCAACTGGCCCTCCCCCTTCATCGAATGCCATTCGAAAAAGAATCTTTTAACATTTTTAATAATCTTTGCGCTCGCATGTAGAATTACTTCGGTCTCGGCACCCTCAATATCCATCTTGAGGAACTCTATCGGTTGATTCAGGTAATCAGAAATGTCTACTGCGGTGACACGAGACGAAGAAGATGATGAAACCGAACCCTTCTTGGGAAATAGACCGCCACCCCAACTTCCATCCGCATAAAAATCCAATTCTTGATTGTTAATCCAGACAGCATTGCGTTGCAGATGCACATCTGAAAAATTGTTTCTTTTGATATTCTCACTCAGGCAACGAAATGCCTCTCCATCGGGTTCAAAGGCATAGATCACCGCATTCGGACACTGCTTTTTCAAGTAAGCAACACCAACACCGATATTAGCCCCACAATCCAGAATGACTGGGTGGTCATTATTGGTTCTGAACGCGTAATTTCGACGAACATATATCTCATCGAGCATCCCCAACAAAGCCACATTGTCGTTAAATACAAACACAGCATTATCAAAATTAGCTTCGCCCCTCGTATATCTCGGCATTGCAGCAATTGCCGACACCTGCTCCTCGCCCAGCAATTCATTAATTCCCGCCGATGGTTTAAGCCCAGGGTCGCCTAGTCCAAAGATTGAACGTCCGCGGCTAATTACTTTTCTGAGACTTAAATCCAACATTTTATCACTCAGGCTCATCTCCTTCCTCTTCAATTATTTCCTGTCCTTCTAAAACCGGACATTATTCTATCTGTCACCCAGATAAAAAAACTTTTATAGAGCACACGCGCCATTTCAACTCGCGTGATTCCATCATTCACTCCAAGATGATACCGCGCAAACTCCATCTGTTCTGGAGTTACGCTGTCTTCCGGGAGATGATTAAACAACTCTATAGCACGCTGGTAAAAAGGTGTGTTTCTGTAACTCTTGTACTCACCCTTTTCAATATTTGAATCACCTTGGTTATAGTATTCTGGGGCTGTGCCATAAAGACCGAACGGAATGCCCATTTCCGTAGCATATAGCCCATAGGACCCGAACAGATTGGAGAGTGCATATTCATGCTGTTCCAGCAATCGATAGAACCTTTCAGTAAATCTCTGGTCCAGGGAGTCTCCCGCCGTAACCACTCTGTATCCATGCTCGTGATATTTTCTGTCCAGGCCTTTTATCACATCATGAATATGCAAACATATTGTGATCGGACGAAATCTTTCTGGTAATGCGGAAAGTTCCTGGTGATAGGCATCGACAGCCTTATTATCAGATATTGAAGGAGTGCTATGCGCGACAAAGAATATTGTGCCTCGGGCTGAGTTACTACGCTCAATCCCGAGCGTGTTCCTTGCAAACACAAAAGGGGAATACAAAGTATAACAACACTTATGCGAGACATTCTTCCATCTGGCTACTGACGATTTCGTGTGATAAAACTGAACTGGTGCAGAAGAATGCAGCTCATGGAGATATGGAGAAAACCCTGTATCGCCCGGACCATGGTCTGTGTAGATACATAGCGGCAGGCATGGCGGATAGTACCCATAGCGGCGTATCCATTTTCCAAAACCATAAATATTAGCCGTCCAGTACGGGTTAATTGGATAAATTAACCTTTGTGCAATCTTTTGTAACAAATAAATGAGTTTAAGAGCCGTGCTGCCCATGGTTTATGTCTCCCATCAATCCAAAATCCACGGCTGTCCAAAGTTTTACATCCTGCTTCACGGTCTTACTCAGGTTCAATCTATTTCCAGACTGCATGAACCATGGGCTCGGGAGTCGACAAATCGCCTCGCAAACGGGGTGCAGCGCCATGGAAGCGCCTCTGCGCACAGCTCGAACCGTGAACTTAGCTGGCTCGAGGTGGCCAAAGCGCGACAGCAACTGCCTTGCAACGGTTATAGGGTCAGTATCGCCAGTTTCCAATTGAGGACCAGCACCCCGGTGATCTCCAAACGTCCCTGGTTCGTTGTTTGTACAGTATGCGTCTTCAAAACGTCCTTGCAAGTGGGCGGCTCGAGATCAAAGTCCAGCCGCATGTCTTCGAACTCCACCTTCTTCACCCCCAAGGACTCGCAGTACTTGACGAACTTCGGAATGCTATAGGAGTTGGAGTAGATGTATCTGCTCCCGTCCTCCTGGGATGCGTTCGGATAGATGCGCGAGATGAAATCTATGTCGCCTTCAAAGAAGAGGGACGTGATGTAGATCTTGTGGCGCGTTGCCTTGACGAATTGTTCGATCGCCCTTTTATAGTAGGGTAGCCATGAAAGGGTCTTGTAGTTGATGGTGATGTCGAAAGCCTTGTCGTACCGCGGCGATAAAGCGTACAGGTCGGCGACCTCGCAATGGATATTGGGGTGGCCCGCGAAACTCTGCTTCGCTTGCGCGATCAGCTTCTCCGAGTAGTCCAGGCAGTAATAATGCTGACTGGGATCAAATTTGTTCAGGAAGTAAGTGAGGCGCCCGTATCCGCCGCAAATATCCAGAACCTTCCGCCCTCCTGCTTGGAAGTCCCGGGCCAGATGGGCGAACAGGCAGTCCATCTGCCTTTCCTTGCGGAACGGACAGAACTCCTCTTGGCTGACCCTGATTTGGTCCTCGATCAGCTTCATGTAGACGCGGTTCTCGCTGGATTCGTCAGTCAAGGCACGTATGTCCTATGCTTAGTTGTAGGCAGGTCTCGCAGCATCTCTACGCCGGGCCTTCGATCTATGAAGCTCACGCGTTGTCCCGGCGGAACGACACACAACACCCGCCGTTTGGCGAGGAGCGCGACAACCTGAGCCATGCTTTCGCAGCCGGCGACGATGTCGCACTCCGCGATCTCCTCGAACAGCGGCCTACCACTGCTCTGTTCGGCCAGCGGTGCATGCTCGGAAATCAGGCTGGAATACTTGCCGGGCGGGTCCGAAGGGTGCGGACGCAAGATGACCCGCTCGATGGGCACCCCTATGTCTTCAATCCTACTGAAGAAATATTCTATCGCGTCGAACTCGGTGTATCCCCAGTGACGAGCGTCTCCGTAACGGAGCCGGGCGTGCTCCGAGATGTTCTCGCACACGAACAGAACGCGCATCCCAGGCCCGATCCTGCGGGGTTTCAGTGCCTCGTGGCGCGTGATCTCCTGCGTCACGCGAGCGAAATAGGGGTTCGGTACGAGCTTGACCGAGGTCTGCGGGAAATGCTTACGGGCGAGCGCCTGCGCTTCCACGTCCCCCACCCAGATCTCATCGGGAAGATGCTGAACGCCGTTGCGCACAAACCGCTCGGCGTAGTTCACCCAGTGATCCAGAAATGTGACGATGCGCTTGCCCACGCGCCTAGCCTCCTCGATTGCACGCCACTCGAGATCAGATTGCCAGCTGGTTCCGAGGAGGCACCAGTCGCTGAAGGAGATCGCTTCTGCCATGGGAATAGGCACAATCGGCCCGAGTATCCGCTTGAAAACCCCGATGGCGGGTCCCTCCAAGACAAGTCGGCAGGCAGCGCCGCTCTGTGCCACGTAGCTCGCGAGGATTTCCGCCCCACCCGCATCGTGGCTTGCAATACAGATCACCGAACTGCCTCCATTAGGCGCTGCCATAGGCCGCATCCGGAACCATCATTGCCGCAGAACAGCCAATTGTCCCCACACCTTCCTGAATGCAGCGATGATCGAATCCATATCCTCGCTGGTCAGGTCATAGACACACATTCCGATACCCAAGTAAGTTGAATCATTTAACTCCTCAGCAACAGGGCAGATACCTCTGCGGTAATCCACTTCTCGGTGGCAAACTTCCGAAGTCCACGGAAATCCATTAGACCCATACGCAATTTTTTTCTGGTACATCGGCAATAGATGAAGATTTTGATACCGGTTCACTACTGGCACACCTTCTGCCTGTAGCGCGGCGTAAATTTTATCGCGGCTCACTCCAAGAGCCTTTACATCTATAATTATCGGATAAAAATAGTAGACATGGGTACAATCCGGTTTGACCACAGGCGGTCGCAGGCCTGGCAGATCTCTTAATCCATCGCTAAGCCGATCGGCAAGGCGCTGACGGGATTGAACGAGTCTCTTGAGTTTCTTTAGCTGCTCAATCCCTATGGCACATTCAATCTCACCTAGTCGGAAGTTGTAGCCAATCATGTTAGTAAGATTGGTTTCACCCTTATCGCCAACAACCGCTTCGGCATGGTTACGAATCAGGCGCATTCGCTCGGCAATCTCATCGTCATCCGTTACAAGAATGCCACCCTCACCTGTATGGATATGCTTGTGGTAATTAAGACTATATCCGCCTACATGCGCCATCGTGCCAGCATACTTACCTTTGTAAAGTGCTCCCGGGGCTTGGGCAGCATCAGAAATAACCTTCAGCCCATGCTTGGCTGCGATCGCCATCAAGGCGTCCATGTTGGCGGAGTGCCCAAAAATATCAACCGCCATAATTGCCTTGGTGTAGGGTGTGATGTTGGCCTCGACTGACTTTGGATCGAGGTTGAATGTCTCGGGCTCAATGTCCGCAAACACCGGGATTGCGTTCCAGTGCAAGATGGCGGTTGCACTGGCACACATGGTCCAGGGAGTGACGATGACCTCATCACCGGGTTCTATACCGATTGCACCGACGGCCGCGATCAAGCCCGAAGTCCAAGAATTGACAGTAACCACGTGCTTGACACCGAAAAAGGCTTTACAGGCACCCTCAAATTCTCGAACCTTGGGGCCGCCGTAAAAATCCTCGTGCCAAGCGCCGAGAAACTGGGATAACACGCCGCTTTCAATCACCTGTTTGACAGCTTGTATTTCCTCCACGCCGATAGGGTTGTAACGTTTGAAAGTAGTCTGTATAGCCTTGGGGCCACCAATTAAGGCAAGCTTTTCATTGTTTCCCAGATTACCCATGCAAATAGCCTCATCATCCAGAAGTAATTGTGTTCACAAATTTCACTGCGAGGTAACGGCTTGTTGTTTGATTTGCTCACAGATGCGCTGTGCGTCAAGCGCCGATGCGCCCGTGCTGGCAAGCGTCTCGCCTTGATAAATGGCGCGGTAGATGTTATCGATGGCTTGGAGCATGGCACGAGGATATTCCCCAGCTCGACGAACACCCTCTCCAAGCGTACGGTAGCCTTTGAATGTGGTGCTGTCTAAAGCGCGACGCTCGCGCCAATACATACCACCCTCTTCCATGGTCAATACACCATGCGAGAAGACCATTTGAAGTTCGAAGATTGCATAATCCTCGGCGCGACCACAAGCAAGATGCACGGGTACTCCCTGAGGCCCCTCCAACCAAACAGACACCGATGGGTCATCGGGGGAAAAATCATGTATTGGTTTGCCAACGTTGACTATATCCATGGGCCCAACAAGCAAGTGCAAAAGATCCAGCATGTGGGAGCCGTTATTCAATATTCCTTTGTTGTAATACCCGACTACAGAGCGTAACTGCCCCCATCGTCCTGCCTTCATATCAGCTTGGAGTTTTAAAATATCCGGGTCCCAACGCCGCGTGTAGTTCACCGCAAGCGGGATATTCAGTTTATCGCATTCCATGACGAGCCTTTCGGTTTCTGCGACCGACGCCGTTACAGGCTTCTCGCAAAAAATTAGTTTTGGCTTAAAGCACAAAACCATTTCTAGATCATGTACGTGAGAGTCCGTCGGTGAACAGATACTAATGACCTCAAACTGACTGCCAGACCCCAATGCTTGCTCAATTGTGCGAAAACCTGCGGGTACACCCCAAGCAGCCATGAATTCGCTACGGCGTTTGTCATTTGGCTCCACGCATTCAGATAAAACGAACCGATCATTGCGAGTGTATGCACCCGCATGCGTATATGGCAAATCATTGAACGGCCGCCCCTGATCAAACGCACCAGCGATGTTTCCGCAACCTATAATGAGAACCCGCAGTGGATTTAACTTCATTAGTTTTCTACCTTATGGGAGTTACATACATGACGACACCTGCTCATCACAGCAGGTACAGTCCCTGCATGTTAGGGGCTCTTTTCCATTAGGAACCAAGTGATGTCGTCAAGCGTAGGATGAACACGATGGTAGGCAAAACCATAGTCAATAAGGGCTAAGTCAGAATATTTTCCCAACATTTCACCTGCAAAATCTCGTTTGAAAAGTCGTTCTGTGTGGCCTCGATAGGAAATGGCAACGGGTGTTGTGTTATAATATTCGCAGACGAGGATATAACGGCTTGAAGGCTGATACAGTTTTTCATATACAGCATCCAACATATTCTGGCTGAATATGGATCAAGACGGTTTTTATCAGGGCCAGATCGACTTTATCAGTTAAAGGGTATTCGAGAATTGAGCCTTCAAATACATTTTGTGTCCCAATTAAATCTGCGAGTTTCCTGGCTGCGTCTTGGTTGATTTCTACACCTTTTAAATTAATTTTTGGAAAAAGCAGTTTCAGTGCCTTTAAATTCATCCCGATGTTGGCTCCCAGCTCAAGGCAGGATGAAAGTTGGCTAACTTGTTTAAGTGCTCCTGAAAAAAACTTAAGGTTAGAAGCCAAGAGCTCTTGGCTATCGTTTCGACCGATATATTCTGTGCCAAATACTCCTGCCAAGAATTCTTCTTGTGGTGTTATGTATTGGTGAGTGGTTGTCATATTCGATGGTCCTTCGTTTATCGTTGGCCAGAACTAGACACTTCACATCAATGCTAAACTAAAGAGTTGAACACTATTGGCTAGGCTAGTTAGCGCTGCATTTGGCGCGCCATATTGAAATCACCATTGCGCGGATTATTCTGTAATTTCCTACAAGAATTCGACCAAATCTCGACTGGCCTTCTCGCTCTCGCACTTCAAACGGTATCTGACCAAACCGGCAGCCATTCTTCGCTGCGAAGATCACCAGCTCGGTTCCAATAGATCCGTATGAGTCAAAATGACCCAGAGTGTCATAAACCACTGTGCGATACGCCTTCATTCCACACAATGGGTCCTTAATCCCAAAACGAAGACTTGTGTACCAGGCAAACAGATGCTCTGCAAACCGCTGTCGCCGGCTGCGAATACCTACTACGACATCGGCACCAGCATCAATTCGATCGATAAACTTCTGAAGGAGAGACGGATCATGCTGACCATCTGCATCTAGCGTAATGATCACATCTTTCCCGAGCAATGCTGCTTCTTTAAAGCCGGAGTTTAATGCTGCATCGTAGCCACGATTTCGCTCATGCAATACAACAACGGCCCCCGCCTGTTTGGCCAATTCAGCTGTATCATCAGCTGAACCATCGTCGACAACGATCGGCACACCGTATTTTCCCGCCATCTCAACCACATCCAGGATGGTCGCTGATTCATTCAGGGCAGGGATAACGATTCCTACTCGAGATCGGTCCATCGTAGATGCGCTCCCGCACTGACATCTTGCCTAATTTGCTTACCAATCAACTGGCTGATGCAGTAAGGAGGAAGTCCATCCGGCGGACATGGCCGTAGAACAGTGAGATGCTCTTGGGACAGCACAGTACCGGCAGCCAGATTACTTCTGGCACGTATAGCACGCCGCTGAAGGACGACAGTCTCACGTTCGTTTTCCTCGATTTGCTTTACACCTGTGCCCAAGGCGTTTTCCAACTCCCGCGTCCGATCCACCATTTCACGCCAACTCTTGGGATCCATCGAAAACGCGTGATCTGGACCAACGCGCATGACGTTATCCGTGAAGTGCTTCTCGATCATCCGAGCACCCAAAGCCACGGCACCAAGAACTGTCGCATGCCCTGGAGTGTGGTCACTTAGTCCCAGAACCAGGTCTGGATACATCGCGCGGAAAGTCCGCAGAACATTCAACTGGATGTATTTGAAGTTCTCGAGGCTGGCTGTGTAATTAGTATTACATTGCATCAAGCAAAGCTTAGGGTTAATTGTTAGCACCGCAGATACCGCACGATGGACATCGTCCAGTGTTGAGGCACCTGTCGCCATGATATAAGGCTTTTTCTTTGAGGCGATGTATTTGATCATCTCAATCCAGGTGATATCACCTGAACCAATTTTGTAGGCAGGCACATAGGGGTCGACGTGGTCAACAAGATCAACGGCATAAGGACTGGTAAAGAACGCGATCCCTGCCTTATCGCATGTATCTTTTAGCGTATCCGTCCAACCAAGACTGACACTGGCATCCTTGTATACCTCGAATACTGATTTTTTCCAATTCGCTTGGTGGGACTGCTGACTACCCAAGTTTCTAAATCCATGGTCACTGACGATCGTTTCAGCCTTGAAGTGTTGGAATTTTGCCGCGTCAGCACCTGCCTCCGCTGCCAGACAGATCAGATCCTTGGCACGTTCAAGATCGCCATCATGATTGGCCGCAATATCCGCAATAAAATAAGTTGGCAAGTCGCGACCAATTCTTTTTTCTTTAATTTCTAAAATTGCATCAGGCTTCTTCATAATATTCCTTCGCAACTCGTTTGATTTCATTTCTCAACAGGGGCAGTTCGACGCCGAACGTATTTTCAAACTTGGAACAGTCCATCCGCATGTCCTTCGGGCGGTACGTCTTTAAAAACGTTACCTGATCAGTTGAAGTACGCGTCATGGCACTGGTTGAAAGATTCATCTCCTCCGCAAAAGCAAAGGCGAAATCCGCCTTGCTCATACCCCCATGAGAACCCAGATTAAACACGCCAATAGGTTTCTTCTGCATGATCAACTCAATCATCTCCGAGAGAGTAATCATGGAGATCGGGTTGAACAGCACATCATCAAATACCTGAATAGAGTCACCATTCGAGAGCGAGCGAAATAGCCAGTCCGACAGGCTTGCTCTTTTGACACAATGACTGCGGCCGAAAAAATTCGTTCTAAGGATAGTGCTTGATACACTCGCCGCCGCCAATTCCCCGGCATATTTTGAAAAGGCGTAGTAATTCATCAATGTCGCCTGCTCCTCAGTGTGTGGGCCGGCACCATCGTAAACTTGGTCGGTTGATATGTGCACCAGATGACAGGGTGCCTTTTCTTGTTTTATCCAATCTGCAATATTTTCTACGGTCCGGACATTTGCCAGATAAGCTTGATTGGGCTGTGTCTCACAACGATCCACATCCGTCAGACCGACTAGGTTGACGATGACTTCGGGTTCAATCTTTTCCAGCAGTTCGTTTGTACCTATTGGGTCATTGAGATCTGCTTGGTAATGGCCTCCATCACCGCGGCTATGAGTCGAAACCTCATGCCAATGCGAGTCAAGAAAAGGCACCAGGGTGCTGCCAAATAAGCCAGCAGATCCCAGTACGAGCACCTTCATACTTGAACCAGTCGTCATACTAAATCCAGTCACTGAGTGCGATTAATTGCTTTAAGAATAAGTTCAGCACGTTTCCAATCGTCTGTGGAATCAATGTCCACAACCCTCCAATTCGGTATGGGCATACCCAAACCATCTGTATGCATCTTTTTGTGCGTTAACCAAGCTGATGCCTTGCCCCAGTAAAACTGCCCAGCATCATGGTAAGTTTTCTCTAGATCCTGAGTTCGTGTTAACTCGTATTTCGGACTGAAAAACTGCATTTTGCCACCTGGAAGTTGACGCATTGCCCGCTGAATAGGGTGGGCATATTCTGTAATGGGATAAACAAAATCGGCATTCCGTGCCTGGGCCAGATCGAGAGCCGCGACCAAATCACTAACTTGCAGAAACGGCACGCAGGGGTATATACAGCAGACGTAATCGGCCACCCACCCAGAATCAAGACACGATTTGACGGCATGCGCAACAACTGGGACCGTTGGAGTAAGGTCATCGGCCAAATCCGCTGGACGAACAAAAGGCGTCTCCGCACCCCAACTCCTGGCTAACTCGGCTATTTCTTCATCATCTGTCGAAACAATGATGTGATCAAATAGGCCGGATTCTTTAGCTGCACTGATGGCCCAGGCAATCATAGGCCTGCCGCAAAAATCTTTAATGTTTTTCCGCGGGATGCGCTTGCTGCCGCCGCGTGCGGGAATAACTGCAATTCTCATGACAAATCGTCGCCTCTTTCAAATACCGTGACAGCAGAGCCTTGGTTGAGGAAGATCGAACGCAGCACATCCACTACAGTCTGAGCGCCAGATTCGGAAATATCTTGGCGACCATCGCGAATCATCTCAGTCAGAACTTGCCGATCTTGGTTCGGTTCTGTTCAATCCATATCCGCAAGGTGTCGATGCTCATCCAGTTGGTGTTATTGTCAGAACAGTAGGTAAAGTCCGGTGCGACCCTCAGCCCGCCGTTGATGCGTTCGGGGTCTTGGCTCCAGTTATTAATCGCCGGCAGAATCTTGAAATGATCTGCGTATTCGTAGGTATGCAGTGCGTCCTCGGTGCCAATCATCTGTTCGTGAAGCTTTTCTCCAGGCCGGACGCCGACGATGTCATGACGCGCATCGGGCTCCACGGCACGGGCAATGTCAGTCACCTTCATGGAAGGGATCTTCTTCACATAGATCTCGCCGCCGACCATGTCTTCAAAGGCGTGCCAGACAAGATCCACCCCCTGCTCAAGCGTAATCATGAAACGGGTCATGCGTTCGTCAGTGACCGGTAGCACACCCTTTCCGGCAATGGAGAGAAAAAACGGGATCACCGAACCGCGCGAGCCCATGACGTTGCCGTAGCGCACCACGGCAAAACGGGTATCATCACTGCCTGAATAGGAATTCCCAGAAATAAAAAGCTTGTCAGAGACCAGTTTGGTAGCGCCGTACAAATTCGCCGGACTGCTTGCCTTATCGGTCGAAAGCGCCACAACTCGTTTAACACCCTGGTCAATGCTGGCGTCAATAAGGTTCATGGCACCGATCACATTAGTCTTGACGCACTCGAAGGGATTGTATTCCGCAGTCGGCACAATCTTGGTGGCGGCGGCGTGGACGACAAAATCTATGCCGTTGAGCGCACGCGAAAGACGGTCCTTGTCGCGTACATCTCCGATGAAGAAACGCACTCGCTTGTCGTTACCGTAAAGTCTGGCCATCTCCCACTGCTTCATTTCATCACGCGAGTAAATCACCAATCGACGAGGATTGAATTTGGCCAGCGTCATTGGTACAAAAGCGTGTCCAAAGGAACCAGTGCCACCGGTGATAAGGATAGATTTTCCGCTAATCATGGGTTTTCCGTTACTGTGTTGTGCGTCTGTTCTCTGTTACGGGAATGGTGCCACACGCAGCTTCATTGAACACCATAGTGTTCGGCGTTCCTTCCTCCACCACCCTCCCATCCTGCAATCGATACAGCCGGTTGCAGTGCTCAACGGTGGAGAGACGATGAGCGATGATCAGGATAGTCTTGCTGCCCTGAAGCGCCGTGATGGCCTGCATCACACCGCGTTCGGTTACGGAATCTAGCGAGCTGGTGGATTCGTCCAGCACCAGCACGGCGGGGTCATGGTAGATCGCCCGGGCAATGCCAATGCGCTGACGCTGTCCTCCCGAGAGCCGTATGCCACGCTCGCCCACTAAGGTCTCCAGACCATCGGGCAAGCTGCCCACGAACTCTTCAAGTTGTGCGGCCCGGATGGCGCGTTGAACGGCAGCATCGTTAATCTGCTTGTCGGACAAGCCAAAGGCCACATTGCGCCGCAGAGTGTCGTCGGTTAGGAAAATCGACTGCGGCACATAGCCGATCTGATCCTGCCAATTTCGTAAATTTTTTTGAATGTCATTGCCATCCACCCACACCTCGCCTGTATCGGGAACGAGCAAGCCTAGCAGGATATCCACCAGCGTGCTCTTGCCAGCACCACTGGCGCCGATAAAGCCGACCGACTCGCCGCGCTGAATAGCCAGCGAGATATCTTTGAGTGCAGGTTCTGCAACGCCTGGATAGGCGTAGATAATCCGATTCAGTTCCAGCGTTGCACGGAAAGGCGTGACGGATCTGTGGGTGACGGCTACTTCGGGGACGGCAAGTTTGAATTCCGTGCACAAAGTATCTATCACCGGCATGCCGTAGCGCAGCGACTGCACCGCACCCAACACCCGATTGACCGAGGGCATGAGACGAAAGGCAGCGGCGGTGAATAGGCCCAACGCGGGCAACACGGCTTCGAGGGCACGGTTCTGTGCCAGCATGCTGACCACCAATATGGCAAGACCACTGACCGCAAGCAGTTCCAGCCACAAGCGCGGAAGCTGTGTCAGGGTTAATTGCAATTGTCCAGCCCGTGCGCTCTCCACATTATGCACACGGTATTGGTCTAAAAATTCGGTTTCCCTTCCGAGCAGCTTTACATCCTTGGCACCACTCAGACCCTCCTGCAAGTGCTGAATACGCAAACCCTCATGATGCAGACGTGCCTCACCCCAGCGCGCGATGCGTCCGCGGGTGAGGCAATGAAACCCCCAAGCGGCTGCGCCCAACACACTCGCCACAATTAGCGCACCCAGTGGCTCGATGAAAAGGAGCAGGCTACACAGGCCAAGCAACACCAGGGATTCCGTGAGCAACAACATGCCCGGCAGGATTGCGTTGAAAGTGAACACGCTCACTTCATTGATGACATTGCGAATCAACTGCGCCGAATTACGTTGCAGGTGAAAGGTATAAGGCTGGCGCAGATAGAGTGTGAACAGGCGTTGTGAGAGTTGCGCCTGCACATCGAAGGCGAAGCGCATCTGCCGCCAGGCGAGTAAAGCCAGAAACAGTGTCTTGATGAGATACACCCCAACCAGTATCAACATGCCATCAACGACGAGACTATACTGACTTGGGTTTCCCAGCGCTTGAAGAGCCGGTTGGAACATAGGATAGTTACGTGCAAAATCATTCTGAGTGAGCAGCGCGATCGCCGGAATCACCAGACCCACACCGAGTGTCTCCAGTATCATGCCAATAAACATCAGGCCCAACAACATCACTGCGCTGCGTCGTTCGGCAAACGTGAGCAGGCCCCATATTTTATGGGCGGTTGATAGTTTTGTTGTGGAGACCATAAATTATTTAGGTTGCACGCATGCTGACTATATATTGCTTACTGCGCGTGGCGCGCTGACACAGGATTACACTACGCGAAAAAGAATCGTACAGACTCGAACTCCTCGGAAAAGCATGCGACCGCTTTTAATAAGATGCCCTGCTGCATCTTCATCTATTGACTAGGTCGCGTACTGGCCTGAAAGTGTCAGATTTCCACCTTCACACATGCTGCTCAATTCACCAGCGTCTTATCAAAATCGACGGGTCACTAAGACGCTTACATCCATGATTGATCCCGTCTGAACTACATACTTAATCAGTCTCATTAAGGTTATACAGCGTGGGCGATGTTCTGCATGAATTCCATGTAGGTCTTGGCTATTCCATCCCGGAATTCAGTCTTGGCTTGCCAGCCAAGGGCGTGCAGCCGCGAAACATCCAACAGCTTGCGAGGTGTGCCATCAGGTTTCGAATCATCGAATACTAGCGTTCCATGAAACCCAACGACCTGCGCCACAAGCTCGGCCAGTTCGCGTATCATGACCTCTTTGCCTGAACCGATGTTTACAAACTCACCGATATCCTTTGCGTTGCGGCGCTCCATCAGAAAAACACATGCATCAGCGAGATCATCGCAGTACAAGAATTCTCTTCGTGGTGTTCCCGTGCCCCAGACAACAACCTCATTTCCACCGCTGGTTTTGGCTTCATGCATTTTTCTGATCAGCGCAGGCAACACGTGGGAGTTCTGCAAATCATAATTGTCACCCGGGCCATAGAGATTAGTTGGCATGGCACTTATGTAATCAGTGCCGTACTGGCTGTTGTAGGCACCGCACATTTTAATGCCTGCGATCTTGGCGATGGCATAGGGTTCGTTGGTTGCTTCCAGCAAGCCGGTCAGAAGATGCTCCTCTTTCATAGGCTGGGAAGCATGTTTGGGGTATATGCAGCTTGAGCCGAGAAAGAGAAGCTTTTTAACGCCATTCAAATGGGCAGCGTTAATGATGTTAGATTCGATCATGAGATTCTGATAAATGAAATCAGCGCGATAGGTATTGTTGGCATAAATACCGCCAACCTTTGCAGCAGCGAGAAAAACATACTCCGGCTTTTCGCTTTTGAAGAAGGTATTTACAGCTGCCTGGTCGACAAGATCAAGTTCCGAGTGTGTGCGGGTAAGGATGTTGGCATAACCACCCACCTTCAGGCGCCGCATTAGTGCCGACCCCACCAGCCCCCGATGGCCAGCGACATAGATTCTGCTGTCCGGTTTCATGACCTATTCGTGATAATCGTAGGCGGAGTAACCGAACTTCTTAACCAAGCTATCGCGTTCCGACGCGTCGAGGTCTGCGCGCACCATCTCAGCAACCAAATCCTGAAATTTTATCCTGGGCTTCCATCCCAACTTCTTTCGTGCTTTAGTGGCGTCACCCAGCAACGTCTCGACTTCAGTCGGACGAAAATAGCGTGGGTCGACGCGAACAATGGTTTGACCTTTCTTCGGACCGGTTTTTCCGGTGCTGTCGGTTTGACTGACAACGCCCGTCTCTTTCAGTCCCTTGCCTCGCCATTGAATGACCATACCAAGCTCCCTGGCGGCGGCATTGACGAAATCCCTTACGCTGTACTGCTCACCGGTGGCGATGACAAAATCATCAGGCTGCTTTTGTTGCAGTACCAGCCACTGGGCTTCGACATAATCACGCGCATGGCCCCAGTCACGCTTGGAATCCATGTTGCCGAGATAGAGACAATCTTGCAGGCCCAGCTTGATACGCGCCAGGGCTCGGGTGATCTTGCGAGTAACGAACGTCTCCCCTCGCACTGGAGACTCGTGGTTAAACAAAATCCCGTTGCAGGCATACATGCCGTAGGCTTCGCGGTAATTCACCGTGATCCAATAGGCATAGAGTTTTGCCACGGCATAGGGTGAACGCGGGTAGAATGGCGTGGTCTCGCGCTGCGGAATCTCCTGAACCTTGCCGTATAGCTCCGATGTGGAGGCCTGATAAAAGCGAGTTTTCTTTTCTAATCCAAGAATGCGTATTGCTTCCAATAACCGCAATGTCCCCAGAGCATCGGAATTGGCCGTGTACTCCGGTTCCTCGAACGACACGGCCACGTGGCTTTGCGCGGCAAGGTTGTAGATTTCCGTCGGCTGGACCTGCTGCACAATGCGTATGAGGCTGCTGGAATCAGTCATGTCTCCATAGTGGAGAACGAACTTCCGTCCCTTCATATGCGGGTCTTGATACAGATGATCGATTCGATCGGTGTTAAACAATGAGGTACGGCGCTTGATGCCGTGAACCTCGTAACCCTTTTTCAACAGAAATTCGGCGAGGTATGCCCCGTCCTGTCCGGTAATGCCGGTAATCAGTGCTTTCTTTGCCATGTTTGATCCTAAATTAACTATTTATTACTTTCAGATCGCAACAACGCCGCTGTATAGCGGCGAAAATCATCGAGATGCTTTTCCAGGATAGCCTTGACCACATCAAGGCTCAACTTCTGGTATTCGTGCACGGCGATATTGCGGAAACCGACCATGGCCCCCATACGCGCGGCAAGTTCAGTGTCCAGCATGCCGGCCTGTTCTAGCAGCGTGAATGCCTCGCGGCTTTCCTGTGGAAGACCCAGCTTCTTCGTCCTCACGAGATGCATGGCAAGATCAACAGACGCTTCGCAGGCGCGCAACAGGTTCAGGACAATCGAATCCTGGCGTGTGAAATTGCTGTGGAGCTCCTGTTCATGGCCACGATACTCTTCCTCGACTCTCTTGAGACAGCGCTCAATGCTGGCAATCTTGTTCAGCAGCACGTCATCAGCCATAGACGCTACCACGCTCCCTGATATCCCTGAGAATATCCCGCCGCTCTTCATTCAGTCGCGCGTAGGCGGAATAGGTGTAGTCCTCATACTCGGTGCATTGCCGTTCATCAGAACAGTAGAGGCGCTCGCCTTGCGATACGACTTGAGCCGCCATGACCGTGGATGCCGCACGCAGATCCACGAGATCCACGTGGCAGCCGGCGAGGGGTGCAAGCTGCTGGGCGATCTCCCAGGACCGCGCCGCCGGTAGGCGCTGCGGTACGAGTACGGCGAGATCCAGATCGCTGTCGGCCCGTTCCGCAACCGTCCCCCACGTCCCAAAGCGGTAAACCGCTACCACGTCGGGAAGCGCCGAGCGCAGATGCGCCACGATGTCCGCCATCCGCCTCTTTCTAGGGTCAGCCGCTTGGCTCATGGTGAGAGCCGGTTATACCGGTCTTCGAACCGCACGATGTCATCTTCACCGAGGTAGCTTCCGGACTGCACCTCGATGATTTCGAGCGGAATGCTTCCGGGGTTTTCGAGCCGATGTTTCTCGCCTAAAGGAATGTAGGTGGACTGGTTTTCAGTAAGCATAAAGACCTCGTCTCCCCGCGTCACCCTGGCTGTGCCCTTGACCACAATCCAGTGCTCGGCGCGGTGGTGATGCATCTGCAACGACAAGACCGCGCCGGGATGCACCATCAGTCGCTTGACCTGAAACCGCTGCCCGGCATCAATGCCTTCATAGTAGCCCCACGGCCGATACACTTTGCGATGGGTCTGGTATTCACTGCGCTTCTGGCGCTTAAGTTGGTTAACCACTTCCTTGACGTTCTGCGCGTGATCTTTATGGACGACAAGAACGGCGTCGGGTGTCTCGACAACAATAATATTGTCCAGCCCTACCGCGGCCAAAAAACGGTGTTGTGAAATCAACAAGGCATTTTGCGTCTCATGCAGGTAAACATCCCCTTGCACCACGTTACCTTGCGAGTCTCTTTCAGAGGCTTCCCATAGAGAGGACCAGGCGCCGATGTCCGACCAACCGGCATCCAGGGCGACGACAGAGGCCTTGTCGGTTTTCTCCATAACGGCATAGTCGATGGAATTGGATTGGCAGCTGCTGAAGGCCTGGGCATTGGCGCGGTAAAAAACGCCATCGCGCTGTCCTTGTTCATAGGCGGAACGGCAAGACTCAAGCATTACCGGTTCGTACCGGTTTAGTTCGTTGATCCAGGTCGCCACCTGCAACATGAACATACCGCTGTTCCACAGATATTCGCCTGACGCGAGATACTGCCGAGCCGTCTCCGCATTTGGCTTTTCTACAAAAGCTGCCACCTCATTGCCCTGGCCCTGCCGGATGTAACCATATCCCGTTTCGGGCGCGTTAGGACGAATACCAAAGGTGACCAGTCTCCCTCTCGCGGCGAGATCAGCCGCCTGTTGCACCGCCGCATGAAATCCGGGGACATCCTGGATAATATGATCGGCAGGCATCACCAGCATCAACGCATCCGGATCTTTCTTGTACAGTGCGAAGGCCGCCAGCGTCAGCGCGGGCGCTGTATTCCGGCCGACCGGCTCAAGGATAATATCCGCCGGTGTTTTTCCCAGTTGCCGCATCTGTTCGGCAATCAGGAAACGGTGTTCTTCATTGCACACCAGCAGTGGGTCGGCGACATCCTCCATGCCGTTCAGGCGCGATACGGTTTGTTGCAGCAACGTCTGCTCACCAATCAAACAGAGGAGTTGTTTGGGGTAATGCTCGCGCGAAAGCGGCCATAGCCTTGAACCTGACCCACCGGAAAGGATTACGGGATTAATTGTCATATTATTATTTAGGTAATGAGTTTTAGGCGGGAAATCAGGTTACCTTATAATAGGATTTATACCACTCCACGAATCGCGCAATCCCGGTCTCGACCGTGGTGCGGGGCCTGAAACCAACGTCTTTTTCAAGGTTCTCGGTATCGGCATAGGTGGCAGGCACATCCCCGTCCTGCATCGGCAACAAATCGAGCTTGGCCTTCTTGCCCAGACACTGCTCCAATACCTCGATGTATCGCATCAGCTCCACAGGCTGATTATTGCCGATATTGTAAACGCGGTAGGGCGCGTAACTCGTGGCCGGATCCGGGGCATTTCCTGACCAACCAGCCTGTGGTTTGGCGATACTATCAATCGTTCTCACCACACCCTCGACGATATCGTCGATATAGGTAAAGTCTCGCACCATCTTTCCGCTGTTGAATACCGGAATGGGTGCTCCCTCCAAGATTCCTTTGGTAAATTTGAAGAGCGCCATGTCCGGCCTGCCCCATGGCCCGTATACCGTAAAGAAACGCAGGCCGGTACAGGGCAGCTTGTAGAGATGGGCATAACTGTGCGCCATCAACTCATTGGCTTTCTTCGTGGCCGCATACAGCGAAACCGGATGGTCGACATTGTCATGCTCGGAAAATGGGAGTTTGGTGTTGGCGCCATACACCGAACTGGATGAGGCAAAGACAAGATGCTTGACCCCACCATGCCGGCAACCTTCCAGAATATTACCGAACCCGACCAAATTAGCATCCACGTAGGCTTGTGGGTTCGTAATGGAATATCGGACGCCGGCCTGGGCCGCCAGGTGCATCACGGCATCGAAACGCTGGACTTTAAACAACTCCGCCATTCCATTCCGATCCACAATATCCAGTTTCTGAAACTGGAAATGTGGATTCCCCAGAACACGCTTGAGACGTGCTTCCTTGAGCGTCACGTCGTAGTAATCGTTCATGTTGTCGATACCATAGACGGTATCGCCGCGTGCCAGCAGTCTTATGGCCAATGTCGAGCCGATGAACCCGGCAGCCCCTGTGATCAAGACTTTCATAGTTCTTGCCTGTGTTTTATGCACATTTATTTGTATTTTGACACGCTACCGCCATGCAGAACACTACCCTGTTCCGCACAGCAACCGCCTATTTCCCCACTCCCGCTAAGGCCCGGCAGGGGAAAGAACCATTTCTTCAGCTCAACGGACTATTCAAGCCGCAATATATCCGGGACAAGTATGCGCTCCCGGTCAACCACCTTTAACAACTGCTCGTAACCCAGCAATGGCGAATTCAGCTCTGTCAGCACACAAGCATCAAACAACTCGGCATCTCCAAAGGTCCGCCAGACGGGAACACCGGCCAACCGCCGGCGCTCGGTATGCGGATCCACAATACCGATCACCTCAACGCTCATCTCCTGTCCGCGGAGCAAGGCGATCTCGGCCAGGTCGGACATGCCATACAACAGAATTCGAGACCAGCCATTGGCTTCGCACTTGGCAAAAACCTCGTTGCAGGACACGCCCGCTTTGCGGTAGAAGGCAAAGGACGTGGACAGGTATTTGACGGTGAGGCGGCTTTTTTCGGTAAAGCCTTTGGGAGTGAGGTAATAAAGATAGCGATTGGCAGGTGCTTCGCTGATTTTGATAAAACCTTTACGTATGCAGCGTTTGAGGTAGGAATTGGCGAGCCCCAGCGCTATGCCCATGTCACCGGCGAGGCTCCGTTGGCTGAGGTCACTGCGTTTACCGACCGCATCGAGCAGCTCGAGCACCAACTGCTCTTCCCTGTCAGTTCTAGTGTTCATCTAATGAACACTATATACATTTATTCATGCAGATCAAGGCAATCAGGGGGTTAACTGGCCGGTTCGATGAAATCCGTGTCGACATGGACCTGTGCACGCCGGCCCAGAAAATCCAGCAAAACCGTGACCCGCTGGCGGCTATTTGCCGAATGGAATATCCCTTCATACCCGGCAAACCCCCCCTGAGTGATGCGCACCCGGGCCCCGGCTTTGTACTCGTCCGGCGGCAAGACATGAATACCTGTTTCATCCTCGCGCGCGCGCAGTGCGGCAATTAACCTATCCGGCACCTCGGATGGAATGCGTCCGAAGCGGACGATAGAAACGACACCCAAGGTTGAACGGATGGGCGCCCAATTATCCGTTTCGCTGTTCAGGTGAATAAACAAATATCGAGGGAACATGGGTGAGACGACGGGAACCATTCTGCCTTTGCGACGCTTTGGTGCACGCATGAATGGAAGATACGTCTCATATCCTTGCCGTTCCAGGTTTGCCTTCGCCACCGGCTCCTGCCGTGGCTTGCTATAAACCAGATACCATTTTCTCAGTATCTTATTCTCCCTCGACATCAGTCCGGCCACTTGGCCTACAAACGCCACACATGTGCGCCGGCGGCGGCAATCTGTTTGGCGTTGAAGCGCGACTTGACGTCAATGAAACAACCGCCGTGTTCCAGCTTCTTGAGCAGGCCAGTCATGCCCATCGTCAGAAATTCGTTGTGGGCAACGGCCGCCACCATGGCGCGGGCGGGCGGAAGATCCTTCCAGTCACTCAATTTAACGCCATACTCGTGGGACGCTTCCTGCGCATCCGCCACAGGATCATGCACGGATACCTGCACACCAAAGGTTTTCAGTTCATTGATGACGTCGATGACGCGTGAGTTACGTACGTCCGGGCAGTTTTCCTTGAACGTGATGCCGAGAACAATGACATGACATCCATTCACGGAAAGCCCTGCCTGGATGATCTGCTTGATGGTCTGCTCGGCGATGTATTTACCCATGCCGTCGTTAATACGCCGGCCCGCCAGGATGACCTCCGGGTGATATCCCATGCGCTCGGCTTTATGCGTCAGATAGTAAGGGTCGACACCGATACAGTGACCGCCGACCAGTCCCGGTCGGAATGGAAGAAAATTCCACTTTGTCCCGGCCGCTTCCAGAACCTCAAGCGTGTCGATGCCAAGCTTGTGAAAGATAATGGCCAACTCATTCATCAAGGCAATATTGAGATCGCGTTGGGTATTCTCGATTACCTTCGCTGCCTCTGCTGCTTTGATGCTGGAGGCACGAAATACCCCTGCCTTGACCACAGACTCATATAGCTGGGCGACGGCTTCCAAGGTATTAGCATCATCACCGGAGACCACTTTGATAATGCTGGTCAGAGTATGTTCTTTATCGCCTGGGTTGATGCGCTCAGGAGAATACCCGACATGAAAATCCTGCATCCATTTCATTCCGGATCCCTTTTCGAGTACGGGTATACAAACCTCCTCCGTCGCTCCGGGATACACGGTCGATTCGAATATGACGATCGCGCCTTTTTTCATGTGCGGGGCAATGATCTTGCATGCGGAATCCAGGGGGCTGAAATCCGGCTGATGGGCATCGTCCACCGGCGTGGGTACGGCAACGATAAAAAAATCTGCCTGTGCCAGATCGCGTGGGTCACTCGTGTACGTGAGTTTCGCCGCCAAATGTAGATCCTGTTTGGAAACCTCACCCGTTGGGTCGCAAGATTTCCTGTAATTCGAAAGCTTTACCTCGTTGAGGTCAAACCCGATGGTGGCCATGCGCTTGCCAAACTCGACGGCGAGCGGCAACCCCACATAACCAAGACCGACAACTGAGACAATCTTGTTTTCCAGCATATTCTTTTTCATGGCGGTAGTTTTATCAAAAGTCGTTAGATTTAAGTTAGCGAATACGTCGCAAGCATGTTTACTGTTTCTTTATTTTTTCAACAATCGTCCCATGTAGCGGTTGACGCCTTCCTCTACGGTCAGAAACGGTTTCTTGTAGCCGGCCCTGCGCAAGGCACTGATATCCGCCTGGGTAAAGCTCTGGTATTTTCCCTTAAGGGCCTCTGGGAAAGGAATATATTCAATGATCCCTTGGCTCTGCAGCTGACGAAGATCAAGTCCGGCTTTGCCCTCAGCCTGGCGCAGGCTGTTCACTACGGAGCTCGCCACATCGTTAAATGGCTGGGCTCTTCCGGTGCCAACGTTAAAAATACCGCTTTTCTGCGGGTGCTCCAGGAAGAAAAAATTCACGGCGACCACATCCTCCACCGAAATGAAATCGCGTTGCTGCCCCCCGTTCGCATAGCCATCACAGCCTTCAAAAAGCTTCACCTTGCCGCTGTCCCGGAACTGATTGAACTGATGAAATGCCACCGAGGCCATGCGGCCCTTGTGCTGCTCGCGGTCGCCGTACACGTTGAAATAACGAAAACCGGCGATCTGCGCCGTCTTTTTGGGGGAAACCTTGCGCACATATTGATCGAACAAAAACTTGGAATAGCCATACACATTGAGTGGTGCCTCGAACTCACGCGATTCCTTGAAGGTTTTCCCGGCGCCATAGGTTGCCGCCGAGGACGCGTACAGGTAGGGAATCTTCTTCGCCTGGCAATAATGCAGCAGCGTCTTCGAATATTCATAGTTGTTGGTCATCATGTAGGCGCCATTGTGTTCCATGGTGTCGGAACAGGCACCTTCATGAAAGATCGCCTTGAACTTGCGTGCAAACTTTCCTTCCGCGACGCGCGTGATGAAATCCCGCTTGTCCAGGTAGTCCGCGATTTCGCAATCCACGAGGTTCCGATACTTGTCGGCCTTCTCGAGGTTATCCACCACGAGAATATCCGTGGCGCCGCGATCATTCAGCCCTTTGACAATATTCGCACCAATAAATCCGGCCCCGCCCGTGACAACGTACATCAGACCCCCTCAATCGCCAACTCGTGAAGAATTTCTTCCGGCGTGGCCGTTGCCGCACCGAGCTTGCCAACGACAATGCCTGCGGCCACATTGGCGAGATGCAGCGCATCTTCCGTGGCTCCACCCACGGCATAGGCACAGCCGATGGCCGCAATCACGGTATCGCCTGCGCCCGTGACGTCAAAGACTTCGCGGGCGCGCGCCGGCATGTGCAATGCGCGTCCATTCCGCTCGATAAGGCTCATGCCTTCCTCGCCACGCGTCACCAGCACCCCATCCAGCTCCAACTCCGTAGCCATGGCCGAGGCCCTTTTCACCAAATCCGTATTATCGTGAAAGTGTCCGGCCACCAGCTCGAACTCCTTGCGGTTCGGCGTAATCAATGTCGCGCCACGGTAGCCGCTGTAATCACGTCCCTTGGGGTCCACCACCACCGGTTTAGCGGCGTTGCGGGCAGCATGAATCATTTCCTGGATATAACCAAGACCCCCCTTGCCGTAGTCAGAAAGAATGACAACATCATACTCCGACACATGCTTGAGATAGTGATCAAGTAATTTCACACGCGCATCTTTGCTGACCGGGGATTCAAAGTCGATGCGCAGAAGCTGCTGATGGCGCGATATGACACGCAACTTGATCGTGGTGTTGAGTAATTTGTCGCGCTGCAAAAAGCAGCGGATGCCTTCCGTACCAAGCAAGCGCTCAAGACTGTCCGCATCGATGTCATCACCGGTGATGGAAAGCAAGGCACAACTCGCCCCCAGCGCCCGTGCGCTACGGGCCACGTTAGCCGCGCCGCCGGCGCGTTCATCCGAACGATTTACCGCCACCACCGGCACGGGGGCTTCGGGAGAAATGCGCTCGACCTCTCCATACCAGTAGCGGTCAAGCATGGCATCGCCCACCACCAGTACCTTGGACTTGGTGATTTTTTCAAGGAGTTTGGGTAACACGTCCGTTCTTGTCCTGGTATGAGCGCTATTGAATGGCGCTCTGGGAGCGCTGAATAGCGGTATTATCCGGACATTTCGCCCCGCTGTCGATCATGCACCAATCACTCATCTAGCTAGTTACGTTCCCGTCAAAAATCGCTAATGCACCAGTATTTCACGGTTGATCGCCGCCAGCGTCGACAACGGATCGGCGGCACGCGTGATGGGGCGTCCGATAACCAGATAATCCGCACCTTGGGCGATGGCCTCCGCCGGCGTCAGCGTCCGCCGCTGATCATCGGCTGGCGATCCGGCCAGCCGGATACCGGGCGTGATCAGAAAGAAATGGCTGCCGCATAGCTGACGCAGCGCCGCGGCCTCTTGCGCGGAACATACCACGCCATCAAGTCTTGAATGACGCGCCAGCTCGGCCAAACGTTGCACACTCCGTTTGACATCGTCGCGCAAACCGATTTGGCTTGCTTCTTCCTCGCCATGACTCGTCAAGAGCGTCACACCGATCAGATGCGGTCGATGCGAGGCACGGTCAATGGCTTCACGGGCGGCTGCAAGCATTTTTCCGCCACCTAAGGTATGTACATTCAACATCCACACTCCCAGATTCGCGGCCCGCAAACACGCCCGCGAAACGGTATTGGGAATATCATGAAATTTAAGATCAAGAAACACATCGAATCCTTTCGTGACCAGATGCGTGACCAGGTCCGGTCCGGCGGCCGTGAAAAGCTCAAGCCCGATCTTGAGACGACACTCGGACGGTGTCACGCGCGCCGCGAACGCCAGCGCTTCAGGGGCATCGGCAAAATCCAGGGCCACAATCACACGCGAGCCAGCCACTCAGTCCTCCTGCACCGGCTTGATGGTATTCCAGCGATTACAACTCGGGCATATCCAGTGCAAAGATTTTCCCTTGAACCCGCACTGTCCGCAGGCATAGCCCAAGTGTTGAGCACGCAGTTCCTCGATGATGCCGCGTAACAATAATAGATCATCTCTCGCCGGGCCATCGGCCTCGGCAAGATTGAGTTCCAGGAGCTGGTGCAGACCGTGGACATTCGGCCGCCGGCGCAACCAATCCACCACAAATTTTTCGGCCGCCTTGACACCCTCACGGTTTCGAATAATGTCAGAAAATGTCAGCGCCAGTGCTACCCCGCCATGCTGCTGCAAGGCGTCATGAAAATAATCATGCAACCCCTGATCGTCATCCAACTTCCGAAATCCCTCGGCGATCCGGCCGGCCACCTCGCCCAGGTAGTGCACATCCTGTTGCTCGACTTTACGCCAGGCCTGAATGGCTTCCCGGTACTTTCCCTGCTGAGCTTCCAGATCGCCCAGCAGAATGCTGGCGCGCACACAGTTTTCGTCCGCGCTAAATGCCTGTTTCAGGAAATCCCTCGTTGTCGAATAGTCCTTCCGCGCATAAGCCTGGTCGGCGAGTTCACAATAATACTGGGCGATCACATCATCGAGCTTCTTCCCGGACAGGCGCGAGAGCTTGCGCATGATGGCTATCGCCTTCTCCCACTCTTTTTCCTGCTGATAGATATGCAGCAACAATTTCAGCGCCTGCTCACTGTGCGCGCGAATTTCGGACAGTTCCAGAAACAGACTTTCCGCACGATCCAGCAGACCTGCCTTGAAATAATCCTGACCAAGCTCCAAGAGCGCGTGTGAGCGCTGCTCCTTGTCCAGGGCGGGGCGCGCAATCAGATTCTGATGGACACGTATCGCACGCTCGACTTCACCACGGCGGCGAAACAGATTCCCCAAGGCGAGATGTGTTTCGACGGTATCCGAATTCACTTCGAGCACCTGGATGAACACCTCGATAGCCTTGTCCGGTTGTTCATTCAAGAGAAAATTCAGGCCCTTGAAATAGGCCGACGGCAGATCAAGGGATTGCCGGGCATGCCGCTTTTGTTCCAGTCGGGCTGCCAACCACCCTGAAGCCGCCGCCAAGGGTAACAGCAGCCAGAACAGGTCTTTGGAATCAAATGACATCTTTGATCGGAAGTGCTCGCAAGTTGATCACTTCCTGTTCGATCTGGCGAACCTCCTTGCGCGCCTGCACCAGTTGCCGCTGCATGCGCACCACCATTCTCAGGCTCGCCAGGTATCCAAGGACAATGCCCACCGCCAACGTAGCCAGAAGTGCCAGGGATAGCGGCCCACTCCATTTGAGTCCGAAATAATAGCTGACCTCAATCACCTGCCTGTTTTGAATGGCGAAGGTAATGCCAACAATCAGGGTGAGCACGATTAGTACGGTATATAAGATCCGCTTCATAGGACCTCCTGAAAATCAGATACGTGCAAAGAGATATAGATATCTAACCATAATATTTTATTTTTATCTGGTTTTCGGCCATAAAAAAACGGCATTGGTCGCCCACATGCCGTTTCACACCACATCAGATTCACAAAACGAGGGATTACTCCACCCCGCTATTATTATTGACGCGCTCCCTGAGTTCCTTACCTGGTTTGAAGTGGGGCACAAACTTGTCCGGCACTTGAACCGCCGCTCCCGTCTTCGGATTGCGGCCCGTACGCGGTGGGCGGTAATGCAAGGAAAAACTCCCAAACCCACGCACCTCGATACGGTCTCCCGTAGCCAAGGCAGAGGACATCTGTTCCAGCAGCTCCTTAACCGCCAGTTCGACATCCCGGTAATCCAGCTGCGGCTGCTTCGCCGCCAGCAGGCTGATAAGTTCAGATTTCGTCATACTCAATCTCTACCTATAGAAAATAAGTAGATGAATTTCAAGGTCGTAGCGCCCATTATTTTGGGCGCCCCGGCTCATACCTCGGAATTGTCCTGACTGCCGAGCTTTTCCTTGAGTTTATCGCCCAAAGAGGTGGTCCCGGCAACGCCCTTGCGGGTATATTCCTGCACCGCCTCGTTTTCCTCTTCCATGTCCTTGGATTTGACCGAGAGCGTGAGCTTGTGGTTTTTACGGTCAATGGCGGTGATTTTTGCCTCCACCTCATCGCCGTCCTTCAGCAACGTACGGGCATCCTCAACGCGCTCGCGCGAGATCTCGGAAGCGCGTAGATAGCCTTCGACGCCTTCCGCAAGTTTGATAACAGCGCCCTTGGCTTCAACGCTCGCCACCGTACCTTTGACGATGGAGCCCTTGCCGTACTGTGCCACAAAACCGGAGAAGGGATCAGTTTCCAACTGCTTGATGCCCAGCGAGATGCGCTCACGCTCAGGATCAACCGCCAGGATAACCGCCTCCACTTCATCACCCTTCTTGAAATCGTGCACGGCTTCTTCGCCGGGACGCGACCAGGTGAGATCGGACAGGTGAATCAAGCCATCGATACCACCTTCGAGGCCAACGAAAACACCGAAATCGGTGATCGACTTGATCTTGCCTTTGACATGCTCGCCTTTCTGGTGATTGACGGCAAACTCTTCCCACGGGTTCGGTTTGCACTGCTTCATTCCCAGTGAAATGCGGCGGCGCTCGGTGTCGATGTCGAGGATCATGACCTCGGTCTCATCACCAAGCTGCACTACCTTGGTGGGATGAACATTCTTGTTGGTCCAGTCCATCTCGGAAACGTGCACCAGGCCTTCCACACCCGGCTCGATCTCGACGAATGAACCGTAATCGGTAATGTTGGTCACCTTGCCGAAGAGACGCGTGCCTTCCGGATAACGCCGGGTGATATCCACCCACGGATCGTCGCCGAGCTGCTTCAGGCCAAGCGATACGCGGTTGCGTTCACGGTCATAGCGTAATACTTTCGCTTCGATCTCGTCGCCGATCTTGAGCAATTCGGACGGATGTTTGACGCGCTTCCACGCGAGATCGGTGATGTGCAGCAGGCCATCGATACCACCGAGATCGATAAACGCGCCGTAATCAGTGAGGTTCTTGACCACGCCCTTGACGATCTGGCCTTCTTCGAGACCGGACAGGAGTGCTTCGCGCTCGGCAGAGATTTCTTTCTCCACCACGGCACGGCGGGAGACGACCACGTTGTTGCGCTTCTGGTCGATCTTAATAACTTTAAATTCGAGTTCTTTGCCTTCGAGATAGCTGGGATCACGAACCGGACGGACATCAACCAGAGAGCTCGGGAGGAATGCGCGAACGGTGTTAACCGTGACGGTATAACCACCCTTCACCTTGCCAGTCATCACGCCGGTGACGATGGATTGATTCTCGAATGCCTTCTCCAGGTCGACCCAAGCCTTGGCGCGGCAGGCTTTTTCGCGTGACAGGCGGGTTTCGCCCATGCCATCTTCGATGGCCTCCACGACGATCTCAATGATGTCTCCGACCTTGACGGAAACTTCGCCATTCGCGTCTTTGAATTCAGCGAGGGGAATAACACCTTCGGATTTCAAACCAGCGTGGACTACCACGACTTCTTCGTCCATATACACCACTTCGCCGGTGATCAGCTTGCCGGGTTGCAGTTGGACTTTTGTCAGGCTCTCTTCAAATAGTTGCGCAAAACTCTCTGTCATAAGTTCTCGGTTGAATCTAAAACCACTGGCGGCAGAATGGACCGTGTCTCTGCCAAACCTCAGATCTTAGCCATTATCGGGATGGTGGTTGAATGTCGAGATCCGCAGCCTTTGCCATGACGGCAAAAACCGACGACTCCATCAGCGCCGCTCATGAAGCAGGCGATAAATCTGCTCAACTACCCCGGTTATGTCGAGCATGGAGGTGTCCAGGATACACGCGTCTTCAGCAGGTTTAAGCGGAGAGGCCTTACGGCCTGCATCGCGCGTATCGCGCTCGCGGATCTCGTCCAAAAGCTGGCGAAGGTTAGCATCGAAGCCCTTTTCTTTCAACTGTTTATACCTCCTCTGGGCGCGGACTTCGGGGGTAGCCGTCAGATATATCTTAAGTATGGCGTCGGGAAAGACCGTGGTGCCCATATCCCGGCCATCGGCCACCAGGCCCGGCGGCTGGCGGAAGTCACGTTGTTTTTGCAGCAGGGCCTGCCGAACTTCGGGGATCACCGCCAATTGCGAGGCGCGACGACCGCCCTCCTCCGTGCGCAACTCATCGCCCGCGTCCTCGCCATTAAGCATCACGGCGACGGACGACCCATCCTTTTTCAGCACAAAACGGATATCTAGATCCCCCGCCACCCGCATCAGGGCAGCCTTGTCCGCAGGGTCGATCCCCTGGCACCAGACGTCAAACCCCAGGGCCCGGTACAGGGCGCCGCTATCGAGGAAATGCCAGCCGAGTTTCTGTGCCAGAACCTGGCCGATGGTCCCTTTTCCGGAACCGCTCGGACCGTCGATAGTCAGGACCGGGATATTGGCAGTCTGTCCCATGTCGCTAGGCATCCTGCGTCACACCAACCGCAAGCCCGGCGCGCGTGGCCAGTTCCGGGAATGCAGGAAAGGATGTCGCGACATTCTTGCAATCCTCGATGGTGATCGCCCCACGGGCACGCAACGCGCTCATGGAGAACGCCATGGCAATGCGGTGATCGCCTTGACTTGCGACGGTCCCATCCCGCAACGATCCGCCCTGGATCACGATCCCGTCCGGGGTTTCGCGAGTGGCGATACCCAACTGCTTCAAGCCCTGTGCCATAACGGCGATACGGTCCGATTCCTTCACCCGCAACTCGTGGGCACCGGTAAGAACCGTCTCGCCCTCGGCACAGGCAGCGGCGATGAAAAGCGCCGGAAATTCATCGATGGCCAATGGCACCTGGTCTTCGGGTATACGAATTCCACGCAACCTGGCGGCACGCACACGAATATCGGCCACCGGCTCGCCGCCGACCTCGCGCGCATTGAGGAGTTCGAGATTAGCACCCATCAGCCGGAGAATATTCAGTACGCCGATGCGCGTCGGATTGATGCCGACATGCTCGAGCACCAGGTCAGAGCCCGGGGCAATGCTGGCACCGACAAGAAAGAACGTCGCCGAAGAGATATCCGCCGGGACATCGATGGTGCAGGCCTTGAGACTGCCGCCGCCACGTATACCGATGCGCGCACCTTTTGTATCCACGGCATAGCCAAAACCGCGCAACATACGTTCGGTGTGATCGCGCGTCGGCGCCGGCTCGGTAACCGATGTTTCGCCATTGGCATAGAGACCAGCCAGCAACAACGAGGATTTCACCTGGGCACTGGCGACCGGCATGGTGTAATCAATGCCATGAAGTTTCTGTCCGCCCTTGATGCGGAGTGGTGGCCGACCGCCGTCAGCAGACGAAATGGCCGCACCCATGCTGTTGAGCGGTTCAGAAACGCGCTTCATCGGCCGCTTGCTTAGTGACTCATCGCCGATCACTTCGGAATCAAATGCCTGACCGGCGAGAATCCCGGCCATCAACCGCATAGCAGTGCCGGAGTTGCCCATGTCGAGCGGTTGCCGCGGCGCCTTGAGTCCATGCAAGCCCACGCCATGAATCACCAGATTGCCTTTGTCCGGACCTTCTGCCTGTACACCCATGGCACGAAAGGCGGCGAGCGTGGACAACACATCTTCGCCTTCGAGCAGACCACTCACGCGCGTCGTACCCTTGGCAAGCGATCCCAACATGACAGAGCGGTGCGAAATAGATTTATCGCCCGGCACCCGAATGCGGCCGGTAAGCGTGCCACCGGGCTGAACAATATAATTAATCATGGAGACACACGACTATCAGAGTTTCTTGTTCAAGGCATCGCGTGCATGCTTGGCGCGGTTGAAGGTATCGAGCAACCAGTGACCATCCCCCCGCTCGACCGCCTGCACCAGGTCGCCCAGATCATCACGATACTGGCGCAGCACGTCGAGTATCGCAGTACGATTGGCGAGACAGATATCGCGCCACATCACCGGATCGCTCGCAGCGATACGGGTGAAATCACGAAAACCACCGGCAATACAATCGAAGACGGCGCGATGATCATCACGCCGCACCAGCATGTCCACCAGTGCGTAGGCCAGCAGATGTGGTAAATGACTGCTCGCGGCCAACAGGGCGTCATGTTCGGCAGCGGGCATGGCAACCACTTCAGCGCCGGTTGCCTGCCACATCGCGCGCACCTTATCCACGGCAGATTTGTCCGTCTCGGCCTCCGGCGTCAGGATGACGCGTCGTTCCACAAAAAGATCCGGCAAAGACGCCGCCACCCCGGATTGCTCCGTGCCCGCAATCGGATGGCCTGGGACAAAATGGGCAAAGCGCGAGCCGAGCGCCGCGCGCGCGGCCGCGATGACCGAACCCTTGACACTGCCCACATCCGTCATCACCGCGGCATCCGGCAGAACCGGCGCCAGCGCCTGCAAAATCTCCGGCATGGTGCCAACCGGGAGGGCCAGTACAATCATATCGGCATTGCGTACGGCTTCACCTACCGACACCGCCGCCGAGTCGATCACGCCCAGTTCCATGGCCTGTTGCAGATTGCCCAGGCTCCTGCCATAGCCCACAATCTCGCGCACGTAGCGGGCGTCACGCAGGGAACGTGCGAGCGATCCGCCAATCAGGCCGACACCCACGACACAAAGTTTATTAATCACATCAGTCATTACGTCTTGATCGCCTTTTCCAGCGCCTGGAGGAAGCGTTCATTCTCTGGCGCTGTCCCGACGGTCACACGCAGGTGATTCGGCATGCCGTAGTTCGCCACCGGGCGCACGATCACGCCTGCGCGTAACAGTGCCTCGTACGCCGAGGCGGCGGGTCGTCCCAGATCGACGCACACAAAATTTCCCACCGAAGGAATGAACTTCAATCCCAAGCGATCGAAGGCGTCAGTAAACTCGCGCATGCCCTGCCGGTTAAGCGCCACGGTGCGCTCGACGTGCGCCATGTCCTGGAGCGCGGCGCCGGCGGCCGCGAGCGCGATGCTGTTCACATTGAACGGCTGCCGCACACGGTTGAGCATGTCCGCCACGGCGGTAGAAGAAACGCCATACCCGACCCGCAGACCGGCAAGCCCGAAGGCCTTCGAGAACGTGCGCGTCACGATAAGATTCGGGAAACGCGCGACCCATGCCATGGTGTCGGGATAGTCCGGCTCACACACGTATTCAAAATAGGCCTCATCCAGCACCACGAGCACGTGCTCCGGTACAGCACGGATAAAGGCCTCCAGCTCACCCGATTTGAGCCAGGTACCAGTGGGATTATTGGGGTTGGCGATAAAAATAAGGCGCGTGCGCGGTGTGATCGCCTGCTGCATGGCCGCGAGATCATGGCCCCACTGTTTCGCCTTGGTCACTACCGCCGTGGCGCCCACCGCGCGCGTCACGATGGGATAAACCGCAAAGGCGTGGGCAGAGAAAACAACCTCATTCTCCGGTGTCACAAAGGCGCGGGTGGAAAATTCCAGAATATCGTTCGAGCCGTTACCTAGCGTGATCTGCGACAGCGCCACGCCATGTTTATCGGCAAGCCGTTTCTTTAGGGCAAAACCGTTACCGTCGGGGTAACGCGCGATGTCTTTTAGGGTGGCGCGCGCCGCCTCCAGGGCGAGCGGGCTGGGGCCTAGGGGATTTTCGTTGCTGGCAAGCTTGATGACATTACGCACACCGTATTCGCGCTCGAGCTCATCGATGGGCTTACCCGGCTGATACGGCTCCAGTCCGCGCACACCGGGAGTGGCGAGAGCGGCGATATCGGCAGCCATGTCAAACAACCGCCTTGGGATAGGAGCCGAGCAACTTCAGGAATGCCGCCTCTTTTTCCAGCGCCGTGAGCGCCTTAGCGAGTTTGCGGTCCTTTACGTGCCCGTCGATATCAACGAAAAACACGTATTCCCAACGCGAGCGGCGCGAGGGACGCGACTCGATGCGCGTCATGTTGATGCCATGGCGGGAAAGCGGCGCCAGCAACCGATGCAGGGCGCCCGACTTGTTCTTGCCAGAAACGAGAAGGCTGGTCTTGTCACTGCCGGTGGGTATGGTCTCAAGATTGCCCACCACGAGAAAGCGCGTGGTGTTGTCCGGGTTGTCTTCGATGTTGGCCGCGAGCACATGCAGGCCATAGATGCGGGCCGCCGAGTCGCCGGCGATCGCCAGCGTATCCGCCCCTGAAGCGGCCAGGCGCGCGGCCTCGGCATTGCTGCTCACGGCCATGCGCTCGATGCCAGGGAGATTGGCATCCAGCCACTCGCGGCATTGCGCGAGCGATTGCTGGTGCGACACCACGCGTTTGGCCTGTTTGCGGTCGGCCTGCTTGCCGAGCAGATGGTGATGGATGCGCAGTTCCACTTCACCGCAAATCTTGAGCGGCGAGTTCAGAAACATGTCGAGCGTGTGCGTAATCACACCCTCGGTCGAATTCTCAACCGGCACCACGCCGAAGTGGGCATTACCGGACTCGACCTCACGAAAAACCTCATCGATCGCGCCCAGTGGGCGAGTCTTTACCGAATGACCGAAATGCTTGAGAGCCGCTTCCTGGGTAAACGTACCCTCCGGTCCGAGAAAGGCCACCTTGGTTTCTGCTTCCAGCGCGAGACAGGCGGACATGATTTCACGAAACAACCGCGTGACCACCTCGTCGGACAACGGCCCTTTGTTACGCGTCTGAACCTGGCGCAACACTTCCGCTTCGCGCTCGGGACGGTAGAAGCTGTTTGAGCTGGAAAGCTGCTTGGTCTCGGCGATTCCCTGCGCCAGGCGTGCGCGCGCATCGATCAGCAACTGGATCTTCACATCCAGCGCGTCGATTTGTGCGCGCAGGCCCTTGAGGTGCTGCTCCGGGTTGATGCCTTTCTTGGCCTTGCTCATGTGGAAACGTCAGAGGGTGCGCGCCATCAACACGCCTTCGATGGACGCAATCTTCTTGCGCACCTCTTCTGGCGCCGGGCTGTCGAGATCGACCACGGTGTACGCGTAATTGCCACGCGACCGGTTAACCATGTCATGAATGTTGAGCCCGGCCTGCCCCAGGGTTTCTGAAATCACCCCGAGCATGTTGGGCACGTTGGCGTTGGCGACGATGAGCCGGTACGCCGTCTCACGCGGCGGTACCACGTCCGGAAAATTGACCGCATTGCGGATATTGCCGTTCTCAAGGAAATCCTTCACCTGCTCCGCCACCATGATGGCACAGTTATCCTCGGCCTCGGCCGTGGACGCGCCGAGATGAGGCAGCGTGATCACACGTTCGTGGTTCTTGAGCAGGTTGGATGGGAAGTCGCACACATAGCCATAGACTTTCTTGGCCTTGATGGCCGCACTCACGGCCGCGTCATCGACGATGCCTTCACGCGCGAAGTTGAGAATGACAACGCCATCCTTGATGAGCTTCAGGCGCTCGGCATTAATCAGGTTCTTGGTGGCGTCGATGAGCGGGACGTGAAAGGTCACGAAATCCGCCACACGCAGCACCTCTTCCACGCTGTTGGCCTTCTTCACGTCGGCCGAAAGTTGCCACGCGCCTTCCACCGTGAGGCCCGGATCAAAACCAATCACTTTCATCCCGAGCGCCACACCCATATTGGCGACATTGCGCCCGATCGCGCCGAGGCCGACTACGCCCAGCGTGCGGCCGGGCAATTCAAACCCGGCAAAATTCTTCTTGCCCGCCTCCACCGCCTTGTTGATCTCGGGGTCCGTGCCGGACAACCCACGCGCGAAATCCCAGGCCGGGACGATATGCCGGCAGGCGAGCAACATGCCGGCCATCACCAGCTCCTTCACGGCATTGGCATTGGCGCCCGGGGCATTGAAGACGGGAATTCCCATCTTGGTCAGCTTCTCGACCGGAATGTTATTCACCCCAGCGCCAGCACGCCCGACTGCCTTCAGGGTCTTGGGGATTTCCATGTCGTGCATCTTGAATGAACGCAACAAAATGCCATCCGGATCCTTGAGGTCACCCGCCACCTTGAATTTATCCTTGGGCAAACGAGCTAGGCCCAGGGAGGAGATATTATTAAGCGTCAGTATGGTGAACATTTTTTAACCCTGCTTTTGCATGAAATCACGCATGTAGGCGATGAGCGCATCGATACCGGCTTCCGGCATGGCGTTGTAGATGCTCGCGCGCATGCCGCCGACAGAACGGTGACCCTTGAGTTGCACAAGGCCGGCGCCCTTTGCGCCCTTCAGGAACGGGTCGTCGAGCTTTTCGTCCTTCAACGTGAAGGGAATATTCATCCAGGAACGGCTCTGTTTCTCCACCGGATTCTTGTAGAAGCCGCTGGTGGAATCGATGTAATCGTAAAGCTTCCCGGCCTTGCGCTGGTTGGTCTCCGCCATCGCTTTCAGGCCGCCTTTTTTCTTCAATAGCTCGAACACCAGTCCCGCGATATACCAAGCATAGGTCGGCGGCGTGTTGTACATCGAACCGTTGTCAGCGTGAATCTTGTAATCGAATATGGACGGCGTGCCGGACAGGGTCTGACCGATCAGGTCGTCACGCACGATCACTATCGTGAGTCCCGCCGGCCCGATGTTCTTCTGTGCCCCGGCATAGATAAGACCAAACTTCGTCACATCGATCGGGCGCGACAGAATGGTCGAGGACATGTCGGCCACAAGTGGCACACTGCCGGTCTCGGGGACGAAGCTGAACTCAACGCCACCGATGGTTTCATTCGGCGTGTAGTGCACGTAGGCGGTATTCGGATCGAGCTTCCATTCCTTCTGTGGCGGCACGGTGGTGAACTTGGCGGCCTCGGACGTGGCCGCCACATTCACGGCACCGAATTTCTTGGCCTCACCAATGGCCTTCTTCGACCACTCGCCGGTATGCACGTAATCGGCGGACTTCTTTCCACGCAGCAGGTTCATCGGCACCATGGCGAACTGTGCCGAGGCGCCGCCTTGCAGAAACAGTACCTTGTAATTCGCTGGGATGCCCATCAGTTCACGCAGGTCGGCCTCGGCCTTCTCGGCGATCGCCATGAATTCCTTGCCGCGATGACTCATTTCCATCACAGACATGCCGGAACCATGCCAGTCGAGCATCTCATCGCGCGCCTGACTCAACACTGCTTCCGGTAACACCGCCGGGCCTGCACTGAAATTAAATATTCTTGCCATGTATGTAGACGCCTCTAAATAAATTAAAAAAATTCACAGGATTTTTCAGGGAATTTTTCTCTAAAAAATCCTGTGAATCCTGTCTTGCTGATCTTTTAGTCTTCGTCAGACTCCGCCACCTTCTCCATGCCGGCCAGGTGCTCGCCCTCGTCCGGCTCGATCAGGCGTACGCCTTGGGTATTGCGCCCGACCGTGGATATCTCCTTCACGCGGGTACGAATCAGCGTGCCGCCGCTCGTGATCAACATCGCTTGATCCTCGTCGTTTACGACACAGGCGCTCACGACCTTACCGTTGCGTTCGCTGACCTGGATGGAAATCACGCCCTGCCCGCCGCGCTTGTGCGACGGGTACTCTGAAAGCAGAGTGCGTTTGCCGAAACCATGCCGCGTGGCCGTGAGCACGGTAGTGGCCTCGCTGAGCGCATCCGGGCAGGCGATGATCAACGCGATCACCGCCTGATCATCCTTGAGCAGGATACCGCGCACGCCCTTGGCGCTGCGGCCCATCGGACGCACGTCATCTTCGTGGAAACGTACGACCTTGCCGGAATCGCTGAAAAGCAGAATGTCGCATTTGCCACCGGTCAATCCCACGCCCACCAGACGATTGCCGTCCTCCAGACCGATGGCGATGATGCCGTTGGAACGGGGACGGGAGAATTCGGTTAGTTCCGTTTTTTTCACGGTACCGTCCGATGTGGCCATGAAGACATAACCACCCTGCGCAAAATCGTTTACCGGAAGAATGGCATTTACCGTCTCCCCTTCCGACAGCGACAGCAGGTTGACGATGGGCTTGCCGCGCGCGCCGCGCCCGGCTTGGGGAATTTCATAGACCTTGAGCCAATACACCTTGCCGAAGCTGGTGAAACACAAAATCGTGGCGTGGGTGTTGGCAATCAGCAACTTCTCGACAAAGTCCTCTTCCTTCATGCTGGTCGCGGTCTTGCCGCGCCCGCCGCGGCGCTGGGCCCGGTAGGCCGCGAGCGGCTGCGATTTAACATAGCCGGCGTGCGACAGCGTCACGACCACGTCTTCGTCGGCGATCAGGTCTTCCACGCTCAGGTTCACGCGGCTCTGCACGATTTCCGTGCGTCGCTTGTCTCCATATTGCTCGCGAATGGAAATCAGCTCTTCACGAATCACACGTAGCAGACGGTCCGGGTTGGCCAGAATGTCGAGCAAGTCGGCAATGGTTTTGAGGATCTCGCTGTACTCGCTGCGCAGTTTCTCCTGCTCGAGTCCCGTCAAACGGTGCAATCGCAGATCGAGGATCGCCTGCGCCTGGGTTTCCGTCAAAAAATATCCCTTGGTCGTCAGACCGAACGCCGGATCGAGTCCTTCGGGGCGTGTGATATTGGTATCGCCGGCGGCCAGCATCTTGCCGACGAGTTTCGCCGACCAGGTGCGCGCCATCATCTTGACCCGTGCCTCGTCCGGATCTTTGGCTGACTTGATCAAGGCGATCATCTCGTCGATGCTCTCAAGCGCCACCGCCAGGCCTTCCAGCACATGGGCGCGATCGCGTGACTTGCGCAGATCGTAAATGCTGCGGCGCGTCACCACCTCGCGCCGATGGCGCAGGAAACACTCCAGCAACTCTTTCAGGTTCAGCAGCCGTGGCTGGCCGGAAACCAGCGCCACCATGTTGATACCGAACACGCTCTGCATGGCTGTGTGTTCGTAGAGATTGTTGAGAATAACGTCGTGGGTTTCGCCACGCTTCAACTCAATCACCATGCGCATGCCGGATTTGTCAGACTCATCACGCAATTCGGCGATGCCGTCGATCTTTTCTTCCCGCACCAGTTGGGCAATGCGTTCAAGCAGGAGCGCCTTGTTCACCTGATACGGCAGTTCGGTGACGATGATCGACTGCCGGTTGCGCTTCTCGTCAGTCTCGATGGACACCCGCGCCCGCACATAGACTTTCCCGCGGCCGGTTCGATAGGCATCGTGAATGCCCTGGACACCGTTGATGATTCCCGCGGTGGGGAAATCCGGGCCGGGGACGTGCTGCATCAGTTCATCGATAGTGGTGTTCTCGTTGTCGATGAGCGCGAGGCAAGCACCGATGACTTCGTTGAGATTGTGCGGCGGGATGTTGGTCGCCATGCCGACGGCGATCCCCGAAGAGCCGTTGACCAGCAGGTTGGGAAGCCGGCTCGGCATCACCACCGGTTCGTGTTCGGAGCCGTCGTAGTTCGCCGAGAAATCGACAGTTTCCTTGTCGAGATCGGCCAGCATCTCGTGCGCAATGCGTGCCATGCGGATTTCGGTGTAACGCATGGCCGCTGGTGCGTCGCCATCGACCGAGCCGAAGTTACCCTGGCCGTCGATCAGCATGTAGCGTAGCGAGAAATCCTGCGCCATGCGCACAATGGTGTCGTACACCGCCGTATCGCCGTGCGGGTGATATTTACCGATCACGTCACCAACCACGCGCGCGGATTTTTTGTAGGCCTTGTTGTAGTCGTTACCGAGTTCGTGCATCGCGAAGAGCACGCGCCGGTGCACCGGCTTCAGCCCGTCGCGCACATCGGGCAACGCCCGCCCCACGATCACGCTCATGGCATAATCGAGATAGGAGCGCCGCATCTCGTCTTCGAGATTAACCGGGATCGTTTCTTTAGCGAATTGTTCCATGCTTGAATTCAGCTACCCGATATAGGGTAACCTACTGAAAGTTAATTATTTTTCTGCCTGTCGACAGGACCGGCGAAAGCGCGGATTTTAGCATGGATAGTCCTTTTCCTGCACCAGAAATCAGGGCCGGGACAAGGTATAAATATGGCTTAAATCAGGCTGATTTTAACACCTCACGACGCCATCATGGCGGCCATTTTCGAAGCCGTGGGCTGGGTCACCACGCCCTTCTCTGTGACGATGGCGTCGATGAGTTCCGCCGGGGTGATATCAAAGGCCGGGTTCCAGGCATGGGCCCCTTCCGGCGCGGTGCGGCTGCCACCATAGTTCAACACCTCTGCTTCCGCACGGTTTTCAATCGGAATGGCGCTGCCATCAGCAGTCGCCAGGTCCACGGTACTCGTGGGCGCGACCACCATAAACTTCACGCCGTGGTAACGCGCCGCTACGGCCGTCATGTAGGTGCCAATCTTGTTGGCAGTATCGCCATTGGCGGCGATGCGGTCAGCCCCGACAATCACCCATTTCACCTTGCCCTGCTTCATTAGATAGGCCGCGGCGCTGTCAGCGATCAGCGTGACGGGAATACCCTCTTGCATCAGCTCCCAGGCCGTCAGCCGCGCCCCTTGCAGCCAGGGCCGGGTTTCGTCGGCAAATACTTTACCAATACGGCCCGCCGCATAACCCGCGCGCACCACGCCCAGCGCCGTGCCATACCCACCCGTGGCCAGTGCGCCGGTATTGCAATGGGTCAACACGCCGCTGCCCTTCTCAATCAGGGCTGCGCCCAACTCACCCATCCGCCGATTGGCGGCGATGTCCTCGGCATGGATGCGGTTCGCCTCCTCCAACAACCGGGGAACGGGATCGCCCGCAATACCCGCGTCGATCACGCGCCGCATCCGTTCCACCGCCCAGCGTAGGTTCACCGCCGTCGGACGTGCATCAGCAAGCAGCTTCAGGTCCGGCTGGATGGTCTTCTGCCAGCTGCTGGAGTTTTCCTTATAACGATTCCGCGCCGCCAACGCCACAGCATAAGCCGCGGTGACACCAATCGCCGGCGCACCACGCACAACCATGTCCTTAATCGCTTGCGCACTGGCGGGCAGGTCATCAAGATAGAGATGTTCGTGTCTGACCGGGAGATAACGCTGGTCGATAAGTTTCAGCCGACCGTTTTCCCATTCCACGGCACGGATATGGTCATAGGCGATTTCCTTAGATTTGATGGAGGCCATGGGAACGAAGTATATAGCCATTCCCGCTTTCGCGGGAATGGCAAACGATCTGGACCCCCGCTTTCGCAAGAGCGATGGTTAGGTATACTGCCTCCGCCCAATGCCAAAAAATGGACCTATGAAAACCATTGCTACCCTGATTAACGCCCGCTGGGTCATTCCCGTTGAACCCGAGCGCGTGGTACTGGAACACCATAGCGTCGCCATTCAGGGCGGTAAGATCATGGAAATTCTGCCGACGGCCGAGGCGGAGAAGAAGTTTCACGCCAAGGAAACCGTTGACCTGCCGCACCATGCCCTGATCCCCGGCTTCATCAACGCGCACACGCATTCGGCGATGAGCCTCTTTCGCGGGCTGGCAGACGACTTGCCGTTGATGGACTGGCTCAACAACCACATCTGGCCGGCGGAGGCCAAGTGGGTCAGCCCCGATTTTGTGCGCGACGGCACCGAGCTCGCCATCGCCGAGATGCTGAAAAGCGGCACCACCTGTTTCAACGACATGTATTTCTTTCCCGATGTCACGGCGCGCGTGGCGCTGGATGCTAGCATGCGCGTCAGCGTCGGTCTGATTCTCATCGACTTTCCGAGCGCCTGGGCGCAGAACGCCGAGGAATACCTGCGCAAGGGTCTCAAGCTGCACGATGAGTTGCGCAACAAGGACCTCATCACCACCGCCTTTGCGCCGCACGCGCCTTATACGGTTTCCGACGCGCCGCTCGAAAAGATCCGCATGTACGCCGACGAGCTGGACATCCCGATTCACATGCATGTGCACGAAACGGCGCACGAGATCGAAGACAGCATCAAGCAATGCGGCATGCGTCCGCTGGAACGGTTGGCGAGCCTGGGGTTGCTCACGCCGCGCCTGCTGGCCGTGCACATGACGCAGCTCCTGCCGAACGAGATCGAGACCCTGTCGCAATCCGGCATCAACGTGATCCACTGTCCGGAATCCAATCTGAAACTCGCGAGTGGCTTCTGCCCGACACAAACCCTGCTGCAGGCGGGAATCAATGTGGCGCTCGGCACCGACGGCGCGGCCAGTAACAACAATCTCGACATGTTCGAAGAGATGCGCATCGCCGCCCTGCTCGCCAAGGGCGTGAGCCTCGACGCCACGGTGGTCCCGGCGCACACGGCGCTGCGCATGGCGACGATTAACGGCGCAAAGGCACTCGGGCTGGATGCGCTGACCGGCTCACTCGTGGCCGGTAAGGCGGCGGACATGGCGGCCATCGACCTATCTACTATATCCAGCCAGCCGGTGTATGACCCGATTTCACAGATCGTCTATACCACCACCCGTGACCAGGTAACGGATGTCTGGGTCAACGGCAAACGCCTGCTCGCCGAACACCATTTTACAACACTGGACGAGGCCGCCATTCTGCGCAAAACACAGGAATGGCGTGGTAAGATCAGCGGCACGTAGCCAGCCGCGCTGAACTTATGCCCACCACCACACAAAACGTCGACCCGGAAGAGATTGCCAAGTTTGCGCAACTCGCTTCGCGCTGGTGGGATCCGCACAGCGAGTTCAAGCCACTGCACGACATGAACCCGCTGCGGCTGAAATTCATCAACGACCGCGCCGGGCTCAAGGGCAAGACCGTGCTCGATGTCGGCTGTGGTGGCGGCATCCTTGCGGAAAGCATGGCCGAACTTGGTGCCAGCGTCACCGGCATTGATCTCGGCGATGCGCCGCTCGCAGTCGCCAAATTGCATCTCAAGGAAAGCGGCCGCCAGGTGGAATACCGGCACGTCTCCGCCGAAGACCTGGCGCGCGAGCAGCCAGGGTCGTTCGATGTCGTCACCTGCATGGAAATGCTGGAACATGTCCCCGACCCTGCCTCGACCGTCGCGGCCTGCGCACAGCTCGTGAAACCGGGAGGGCAGATCTTTTTTTCGACCATCAACCGCAATCCCAAATCCTGGCTGATGGCCATCGTCGGCGCCGAGTATCTGCTGAAACTGCTACCACGCGGCACGCATGAATACATGAAGTTCATCAAGCCCTCGGAGATGGAACGCTGGGCCCGGCACGCGGGCCTCACCACGCGCGAACTCACCGGCATGCATTACAACCCGCTGTCCAAACAGTTCAGTCTGGGCCAGGGTGTCGACGTGAACTACATCGCCTACTGCGTACGGGCGAATGATTAATATCCGCACTGTCCTCTTCGATCTCGACGGCACGCTTGCCGATACCGCCCCGGATCTCGCGTACGCCCTGAACACCCTGCTCACGGAGGAAGGCCGTGCGCCACTGCCGGAGGCGCACATCCGTCCCGAAGTGTCGCATGGCAGTCCGGGTCTGCTGAAGGTCGGTTTCAATATGGGCCCACAGGATGCGGACTATGCCCGCCTGCGCAGCCGTCTGCTCGAAATCTATGCCGACAACCTGTGCCGCCAGACGCGCCTGTTTCCGGGCATCGATGAATTGCTCAAGGCGCTTGAGCGCCAAGGCATCAACTGGGGCATCGTCACGAACAAACCGGCGTTCCTCACCGACCCGCTGGTGCGCCAGCTCAGCCCCGCACCGGCGCCTGCCTGCATCGTGAGCGGTGACACCACCACCAACCGCAAGCCGCATCCCGAACCCATGCTCCACGCCTGCGCGTGCGCCGGCAGCCAACCGCCGCAATGCCTGTACGTCGGCGATGCCGAGCGCGATATCCAGGCCGGCAAAGATGCCGGCATGAAGACACTGGTGGCCCTGTTTGGCTACATTAGCGCCAGTGAATCGCCCGAAAACTGGGGTGCAGATGGAATGATTCGTAGACCGCAGGAAATTCTGGAGTGGCTCAAGACCCATGGCTGACGCCGGCACACTGATCGTGATCGGAATCGTGGCGCTGCTCTCGGGGGCGCTCGGCTGGCTTATTGCGCATCTGCGCAGCCAGAAACGCTTGACCGAACTCTCCACCACGCTTGATCTCGAACGCAAGGCGGCGCAGGAAAAACTTACCGACCTCGAACAAACTTTTCTGGCGCTCTCCAACCAGGCCCTGAGAAGCAACAACGCCACCTTTCTGCAACTGGCGCAGGAGACTCTGAAACAGTTTCACATACAGGCCAAGGGCGATCTGGAGCAGAAAGAAAAGGCCGTGGAGAATCTGGTCAAGCCGGTGCGCGAGGCCCTGGAAAAAACCGAACAGCAGATTCGCCTCATGGAACATGAACGCAAAGAGGCCTATGGCGCACTCACCAAGCACCTGGAGACCATGGTGCAAACTCAACAGCTGCTTCATGGCGAAACGCGCAATCTGGTTCAAGCCCTGCGTCGTCCCGAAGTACGCGGCCAATGGGGCGAACTCTCGCTGCGGCGGCTCGCTGAACTGGCTGGCATGGTGGAACACTGCGATTTTTTCGAACAGGAACAGACTGACACTGAAACCGGCAGGATGCGCCCCGACATGATCGTGCGCATGCCCGGTGGACGTGAAATCGTGGTGGACGTGAAAACACCGCTGGATGCCTACTTGAGCGCGGTAGAGACCACCGATATCGAGGCACGTAAAAAATTTCTTGAGCACCACGCGCGCAAGGTGCGTGAACGCATCAAGGAACTGGCGGCCAAGGGCTATTGGGATCAATTCAAGAACGCCCCGGATTTCGTGGTGCTGTTCATTCCCGGCGAACAGTTCCTGAGCGCCGCCCTGGACGTGGATCGCAACCTGTTCGAGGATGCCCTGCGCCAGAAGATCATCCTCGCCACCCCCGCCAACTTCATTGCCCTGCTGCGCACCGTCGCCTACGGCTGGCGTCAGGAAGCGCTGACCGCCAATGCCGAGCGGATCCGGGACGTCGGCGAGGAACTGTACGGCCGGCTCGCCACTTTCAGCGAGCACCTGACAAAACTTGGGCGCAGTCTGGGCGGGGCCGTGACTGACTACAACAAGGCGGTCGGATCCTTTGAGGCCAAAGTCCTTCCTGGGGCGCGCAAATTCCCCGAAATGGGGGTAAATGCCTCCAGGCAGATCGAGGAACCGGAGCGGATCGAGAAGGCGCTGCGAGATATCCAGCCAGACTAGGTTCGGTGGGCGTGGACCGGGTTCGTGCGTGCTATATTCATCCTAGGAATTACCTATCACGGCAAACACGTTCATTATCAGCATCGTGACAAATAAAACCGCGAAAAAATCGGGCCCGCTGCCACTCATTCTGCTGGTCGAAGACTCCCACACGACCACCGCGTTGCTGTCCAAATATTTGGGCAGCCACTACCGTTTGCTGCATGCCGAAGACGGAGTGGAGGCATGGCGAATTCTTGAGGAACATCCGGAGATTGACCTCCTCCTGACGGACATCAACATGCCGAACATGACCGGCCATCAACTGCTGGTCAAGATCCGTAAAAGCGAAGAACCTCACTTCCAGAATCTGCCCGTCATCGTCATGACCACCGCCGAGGACAACGTCGACCGCAACCTGGCCTTTCTTAACGGTGCCAATGACTTCATCACCAAACCCATAGACGAGATGGAACTGCTGGCGCGCGTGAACGTACATCACAAGCTGTCCCGCACCATCCGCGAACTGGAGGAAAGTCAGCGCGCACTCGCGGAACTGGCTACCACCGATCCGCTGACGAAACTTAAAAACAGGCGCGCCTTCTTTGATAACGGGGCCAAATACCTGTCACTGTCAAAGCGCTTCGAGTCCGACCTCTCAGTCATCCTGCTGGACGTTGATTTCTTCAAGAAGATTAACGACACCTATGGTCATCAAGTGGGAGATGAAGCGCTTCTGATGGTGGCGCGTATCCTAATCGAGCTGACGCGCGACGTAGACACGGTGGCCCGTATCGGTGGTGAGGAGTTTGCGGTGCTGCTGCCGGACACCAATCGGCTGGGCTCGGCAGTGCTCGCCGAGCGCATCCGTGCAGCGATTGAAAAGGAACAACACGTCGTCGGCGACAAGATCGTATCAATGACGGTCAGCATCGGCATCGCCTCGCTGCGAACGGACGCACCAGACTCGGTTGACCAGATGCTTAACGTCGCCGATACCCGGCTCTACCTGGCCAAGAAAAGCGGTCGCAACCGGATCTGCGTCAACGACGAAGGCAAAACCAGCTTTGCCTGATGACAAGGCTTGCCGTTTATTTCTGCAGCTTTTCCCGGGCGGGCTTAGTCGCCTCGTGAATCGCCCCCTTGGCCCCCTCGACCAGGTCTTCCGCCCGCTCAACCACGCGTTTGGAGAGATCGGGTTTGGCAGCAAACGGGTTGCTTAACAAAGGCACGTCCTTGCCAAAATTGATGCCCAGCGGAAATGCGATGATCATTCCGACCACCAATCCAATAATGAATTTTTTCACTAACGCCTCCTTGTCTTGAACACTCACCCAATATAGCCAGGGGCAACGTTTTTAGCCACTGCACGAATCAGGCGCTTGCGCTAGAATCCACATCCATCGCCCGACGCGGCAACCGCGATTACGCACTAACCCTTTTGACGGATAACATCATGGCGAACACTATCCCTCCCCCTCACCTGCTGGCCGGGCGCATTATCCTTGTCACCGGTGCAGGCGATGGCATCGGCCGCGCCGCAGCGCTTTCCTTTGCAGAACACGGCGCCTCGGTCGTATTGCATGGACGCACGACCTCCAAGCTTGAAAAGGTGTACGACGAAATTGAACGCCGGGGCTGGCCCCAGGCCGCAATTCTGCCGCTGGATCTGGCAAAAGCGACCCCCGCACATTATGAACAGGCCACCCAGGTGGTTGAAAAGGAATTCGGCCGGCTTGATGGTCTGCTGCACAACGCGGCCGAGTCGGGAACCCTCACACCACTTGAACTTTATGAACCCGAAACCTGGTATCGGGTACTACAGGTCAACCTGCACGCCGCTTGGCAATTAACCCGCGCCTGTCTTCCGTTGCTTAAACAGTCGGAGGATGCCTCGATTGTATTCACCACCGCCGATGTCGGACGCAAGGGTCGTGCCTACTGGGGTGCGTATAGTGTGGCCTGTTTCGGTCTGGAGGGGATGATGCAAATTCTTGCGGACGAACTCGCCACGGAGGGAAAAATTCGCGTGAACAGTCTGAATCCCGGCGCGGTGCATACCAGCCTGCGCAGCCGGCTCTATCCCGGCGAGAACGTCCAATCTTTGCCCAAGCCGGAAGACATCATGAGCGCCTATCTTTATTTGCTGGGCCCCGACAGCCGCGGCGTCACGGGTCGGGCGATCGATGCGCAGGGTTTCGGCCGCTGACCACCACAACCGATGTGGCTTGCTTGGTGATTTTTATTGAAAGTTTCTGAGCAGCTTGTCTTCGAGTTCGATGCGGGTGGCCAGCTCCTCGCCCAGTCGGGAAAGGTCATCATCAAAAGAAGCGGCGATCTGACAATGGTCGCCGCAGTCGTATTTGTCGTTGAAATCCAGCGCCGCTTCGGTCGTGTCAGCGATGCGCGGATAAAGCTGATCTGCCAGACCCGCGATCCGTTGGCGTCGCTCCGTGCCATTCACGACACGCTCGTAAAGACTGAAGTGACCTGCCGCAATGTAGTCCACCAGCACCTGGCAGAACTTCTGCAGTAAATCCAGCGTGTGTTTTCCGCGTGAGTTCTTGCCGTAGGGATCAAGTCCGGCGATCTGGCAATACAGCACCAGCATTTCTGCCCGCTCCGCCATCAGCTTTTGTATAACTTCCTGGCTGCTGGAACGACGTTCTTGTTCTTTGGATGCGTGCATATTTTTATGTTCGGTGGTCATTTTCTGCCTTCCATGTTTCCTAGTCGGTGGAAACTATACGCTGTTCATCGGTGTTTGTTAACTTCGTCCGTTACGCCATTTTACAATGGATTATCCCGCATTCCTCATTCGTAAATTAACCGGACATACCTGGCAACCTGCCCTTGACATCCTTCAGTAAGCGTTGCAGCCCGCCCTTGCCCATGCGCTTCATCATTTTCTGCACCTGATCGAACTGCTTCAACAACCGGTTGACATCCTGCACTTGCGTACCCGAACCACTGGCTATACGGCGTTTGCGTGAACCGCGGATCACATCTGGAAAACGACGCTCCGCCGGCGTCATGGAATTGATAATGGCCACCAGCCGTTTCGTCTGGCCGTCATTCAGTTGTTGCCGCGCCGCCTCCGGCACCGCGCCGATCCCGGGCAATTTCTCCATCAGGCTGGCCATGCCGCCCATTTTCTCCATCTGCAGCAATTGATCCCGGAAATCCCCGAGATCAAACCCTTTGCCCTGGGTAATTTTTCTGGCAAATTCCTGCGCCTTGTCCTTGTCGACGGTGCGATGCGCCTCTTCCACCAATCCCAGCACATCGCCCATGCCGAGAATACGGGCGGCCACCCGTTCCGGATAAAATGCTTCGAGTGCTGACGTCTTTTCACCCACACCCAGGAACTTGATGGGCTTGCCGGTCACCTGCCGGATAGACAAGGCCGCACCGCCACGCGCATCGCCGTCGGTTTTCGTCAGAATCACGCCCGTGAGCGGAAGCGCCTCGTTGAAAGCCTTGGCGGTGTTCACCGCATCCTGGCCAGTCATGCTGTCCACGACAAACAGCGTCTCGATAGGCTGAACCGCCGCGTGCACTTCCTTGATCTCCTGCATCATTGCGTCATCCACATGCAGGCGCCCGGCACTGTCGATGATCACCACGTCGATCACTCGTTTGCGTGCCTCTTCCACGGCATGACGCGCGATGTCAGCGGGCCTCTGATCGGATCGGCTTGGAAAGAACTCGACACCCACGGAAGCCGCCAGCTTCTGCAGTTGCTCGATGGCCGCGGGGCGGTAGATGTCAGCACTCACCAGCAACACGGATTTTTTCTCGCGCTCACGCAGGAAAAGGGCCAGCTTCGCCACGGTCGTTGTCTTGCCGGCTCCCTGCAAGCCGGCCACCAGGATCACGGCGGGCGGGCGGGCGGCGAGGTTGAGCCGGTCGTTGGTGGCTCCCATGAGTTCGACCAGCTCGTCATGCACCACCTTGACCAGCGCCTGCCCAGGCGTGAGGCTCGACAGCACTGCCTGTCCCGAGGCCTTGGTGCGCACATGGTCGATGAACTGCTTCACCACCGGCAACGCAACATCGGCCTCCAGCAGCGCCATGCGCACATCGCGCAACGCCTCGACCATGTTTTCTTCCGTCAAACGGCCTTCGCCACGCAGACGCTTGAGTGTGGCCTGTAATCGATTGCTGAGGTTGTCGAACATGCTAGTCCCTGTTTATAACTCGAAGATCTGACCGCGTTTCAGACGGGCCGGTATTCTGTCCGGGAGATGGCCGGCAACCTCGCGCATGATTTCATCTTCCGATCCAGGCATGAGATGGGTAGTGTGCACCTGCGGGCCGGGTTTCAACTTTCGGATATCGGCCGCCGCCATTGAAGGGCACATGTGCTTGGAGAGACGGCTGAGTTCCAGATCGGCATCGAGAAAACTGGTTTCGATAATGACATGTTTGAGATCGCTCGTGGCATTCAGCACCCTCCAAAATTCATCCGTGGTCGTGGTATCGCCGCTGAAGGCCAGGCTCCCGCCACGACTGCCGACCAAATATCCCACCGCCGGAACGATGTGATTCACCGGAATACTACGCAGGCGACGGCCGTCGATCACGACCTCACCCCCGGCTGGCAGCACCTGATAGCGCATGAATGGCGCCTCCGGGGTGGGGATGCGGCTGAAATCCGGCCATAGCTCGCCACTGAAAAGATGATTGCGCAGCGCATTCAGCGTGGCTTCCTGGGCATGGACCAGGACAGGTTTATGGCGGCGGCTGCCTACGGTATCGAGCAAAAACGGCAGCATGGTGACATGGTCCATGTGCGAATGGGTCAGAAATACATGGTCAATCTTGCCCAGCGCCTCTAGGCTCAAATCACCCACCCCGGTACCGGCGTCGATGAGGATATCGTCATCCACCAGAATGGACGTCGTGCGCGCCTGGGCGCCAATGCCACCGCTACAACCAAGAATTTGTATCTTCATTAGCTCTTACGATCTAAGGCCTTAAATTCAATTCAACCCGGACTTCAAAGGCGGGGCGACCTGTGCCATCATGGGCGCACTCATTATGACTAATCCCGCCGTGAATTTCCTCGCCTTGGCGCTCTATCTGTGCGTCGGACTCCTGCTTGGGCTCCGCCTAGCGCGCGGCGAAACCATAACAGGTGGCGTGAAAATTGGCATCTTCGGTCTCGGCCTTGGCGCGATCACCCTGCATGCGCTACTCCTTTATACCGGTTTGTGGCGTGAGGGCGGCGTCAACCTTGCCCTGACTCCGGCGTTTTCACTGGTCGCCTGGGTCGTGGCCGTGCTGTACCTGTTTGCCTCGATCTCCCGCCCGGTCGATAACCTCGGTATCCTTATTATGCCGTTTACCGGCTTCATGTTGCTCATTGAGTGGCTGTGGCCGGGGCGGATGTCGCTACCGCTAACCTCGCATTGGCAGGCAGCCCACATCAGCGTGTCGATCCTGGCCTACAGTCTGCTGTCACTCGCGACCGTGCAAAGTCTCATGCTACTGGTGCAGGAACGCCACCTGCGGAGCAAACACCCCGGTGGATTCATCCGCGCCCTGCCGCCGATGCAAACCATGGAAAGCCTGATGTTCCAGATGATCGGGGTCGGCTTTATGCTGCTCACCCTGACGCTGGTCAGTGGGGTGTTCTTCTCCGAATTGCTTTTCAGTCAGCCGCTCAAATTCACCCACCACATGGTGCTTGCCGTGCTGGCATGGGTGGTCTATGCCATCCTGCTTGTCGGGCGCTGGCGTCTCGGCTGGCGCGGTCGTACCGCAGTGCACTGGACGCTGGGTGGCTTCGTGCTCCTGATACTCGCCTACTTCGGCAGCAAATTTGTGTTAGAAGTCTTACTCAACCGTCCGGGATAAAGCAATATCATGACCGGGGTCAGAAAAACTTGAGCGATATCCCTCTAGGGGCGCTGGCCGGCGCCTTGGTCTTTCTTATTATTTTGTCCGCATTTTTCTCCGCCGCTGAAATCGGCCTGATGACCTTGAACCGTTACCGTCTACGCAGCTTGGCTGACGCGGGGCACCGCGGCGCGCGCATCGCCAGAAAATTATTGGACCGGCCGGATCGATTACTGGGTGTGATCCTGCTTGGCAACAACTTCGCTAACATCGCCGCCTCGTCCATTGCGACATGGATCGCCCTCGAATGGTATGGCGAGAAATACATAGCCATAGCGGCCGGGTTGATGACCTTCATCGTTCTGGTTTTTGCCGAAGTCGCGCCCAAAACGCTGGCGGCGCTCAATCCCGAACGCGTGGCCATTCCGGCAGCCTATGTGCTGCAACCTTTGTTATGGCTGCTCTATCCGCTGGTGTGGCTCATCAACATCATTGCCAACCTCACGCTTCGACTCTTCAGAGTCTCTATTCGAAAGAAACCGGTTGCCGAGGTCACGGCTGAGGAACTGCGTACGTTGGTGCGTGAAGCCAACGTGCTGATACCGGAATCGCATCAGGATATGCTGCTCGCCATCCTCGACCTCGAGAAAGTGACCGTGGACGATCTCATGGTCCCGCGTGGGAAGATCGAAGGCGTCAATTTGGATACAGACTGGGACGACATCGTGAAACAGATCACCAGCAGTCATTACACGCGGCTGCCTGTTTACCGTGGCAGTCTGGACAACGTCACCGGCATGATTCACGTACGCCGGGTGCTGAATCTGATACGCGAGGGAAAACTGGATGCCGAATCGCTGGAACAGGCCATCATCGAGCCCTACTTCATACCCTCCGGTACCACGCTCACCACGCAACTGCTGAATTTCCGGAAAGTGAAACGCCGTATTGGTATGGTGGTGGACGAATACGGTGATATAAAGGGTCTGGTGGCACTGGATGAAATCCTTGAAGAAATCGTCGGCGACTTTACGATCCAGACCGTGGGCAAGCTCGAGAATGTCCACCTCCAGCTGGACGGCAGCTATCTCGTGCGCGGCAACGTCAATCTGCGAGATTTGAACCGACAGCTCGGCTGGAATCTGCCCACCGATGAATCACGTACCCTGAACGGTCTGGTCGTGGAGTATCTTGAAAATATTCCCGAACCGGGCACCAGCCTGATGGTTCATGGCTACCTGGTGGAAATCCTGCGTACGCGTGGAACGGCCATTGAGATTGCCCGCGTTCAGCCGGCGCCGGCAAGCGAGGAAAAACCGGAAACATCGCCCGCCTCCGATTGATTTTTTATTTTATGCCTGGGGGCATCAGGCGGTGCGCCTGTTAATGTCCGCCAGCGCCGCCTTCTCGGAGTGGAAAATATTTCCGAGTCCGATCTTATCGAGCAATCCCGTCCTCTGCATGACATCGGTTACCGTCCCTTTAATGTTGCAGAAGATCAGTGTGATGTCGTTCTGTTTCAGTCTGTCCACCAGGTTTTGCAGCATGTCCACGCCCGAGGCATCCAGTCCATTGATCCCGCTGGCGACCACCAGAATGTATTTGAGCTCCGGATCATGGCTAACAAGATACAGAATGGATTCCTCGAAATAGCTGACGTTGGCGAAATAGAGCTGACCATCGAAACGTATGGCCGTCACTTTGGGATGAAATTTCGGCAGGTTAAAGCGCTCGGCATCTCGTAGAAATCCGTCGTTGTCGAGACCCAACATAACAATGCGCGGCTTCATGGTGCGGACGAGAAAAAGCGCCAGGGACAAGAGGATGCCCGTGAGAATGCCGTTCTGAATGTTCGGGGCGAATGCCAAGGTGGCCACGAAAGTAACGATGGCCGCGATGCCGTCCTGTTTGCTCGCGACCCATGACTCCTTGATGGTCCTGACGTTGACCAGACTGGCGACTGCCATCATGATAACGGCCGCCAACACCGGTTTGGGCAGGTGGTACAAAAACGGTGTGAAGAAAAGCAGAGTAATCAGCACTGCCACCGCCGTAAAGATCGAGGACATGCCGGTTGCCGCACCGGCAGCGAGATTCAATGCCGAGCGGGAAAAGGAACCGCTGACTGGCATGGCATGACTAAATGCAGCGCCGATCTTGGCCAGCCCCTGGCCAATCAGTTCCTGATTCTCATCCCATTGCGTGCGCGTTTTGATGGCGATGATTTTCGAGCTGGACATGGCTTCCATAAAACTGATCAGTGCAATAACGAAGGCCGTGGGCAACATGTGTATGCTGGCCTTCCAGTCCAGCGGCGGGATACTGATGCCGGGCAACCCTTGCGGAATGGCGCCGACCACTTTCCCTCCCTCCGCGGCGAAACCAATGGCGTAACTGATGGAAGTGGTCAGCGCGACCACGATCAACACGCCCGGAAGCCTTGGCGTGAATCGCTTTATTAACACCATCAATAATAGTGAACTGATGCCAAACACCAGCGAGAGAAAGTGCACGTCATTAAAATTCATAACGACGCGCAGCACGTCGTTCATGAAATGCTCGCTGTTCTTTAGTGACAACCCCAGCATTGGCGGAAGCTGTGATAAACCGATGATAATGGCTGCCGCGTTGATGAAACCGCGCAGAACCGGGTAGGACAAGAAGTTAAGCAATACACCCATGCGGGCCAACCCCAACCCGATCTGAAACAACCCAGACAAGAGCGCCATCAGAATGACATAGGAGTAAAACTGATCCGTTCCGTAGGTAGCCAGCGGCATGATGCTCGCTGCCGTCAGCAGCGATGTCATCGCGACCGGACCCGTGGACAACAGCAGCGATGAACCGAAAAGAGCGCCGATGATCACGGGCAGGAGTGTAGCGTATAAGCCGTAATAGGCGGGTACACCCGCCAACTGTGCATAGGCCAGGGATTGGGGGATGGCAACAAGCGCAACCGTCAAACCCGCAATCAGGTCCACTTTCAACGTGTGCCGGTTGACCAGAGGCCACCACCGCAAGCATGGAAAAATACGCGGCCAGACCGCATCCAGATTTCTAGGTAGAGAAAATTTCATTAATGGTAGATCCGCTAACAGTTTAACTCAAAAAAACTGGTCAGTCGTACTGCATTGCGATGATCAGACCCGATGCGAACCACGTGACACAGACCCGCCCACGAGAAACATATCACCGCTGTTAATGTTTCAGTGTCTCCACTTTTTTCGCCACAGATCCGCCAGTTTCGAATCAGGGGCCACATCCGGCAAACCTTGTTCATAGACATGCACGAGGCTTTTCATAGCGAGATGATGCGCATCGTTTGCCGCGTGGTTGAACCAATTATATAGAGATAGGCCCGACCCAGATGATATTCTGCGGTTTTGATACCCTGTCGTGCTAATTTTTGCCGCCACACAACCGTCTGTGCAAGATCACTCTTGACCCCCTTGCCCTCGGCATAAAATTCGCCGAGCTGGTTTTGTACATAGGCGTGACCTTGCGCGGTGGCTTGTCTGATCCAGTAAGCGGCCAGTTTATCGTCCTGGGGTAACCCATCGCAGCCATCCCGGTACGCCATGCCCAACAGCAGCTGAGCGCTGCGGCTGCCTCGTTCAACGGCTTTGGCGATGGGGGTGGTCTCCTCGGTAGGGGCCGCAATAACGTTCGTGTGAAGAGCGAAAAGGCAAAAAGCGAGCAATATTGTGCGAACGAATTTCTTCATGCGATCAGCTGATAATCAAGGGCTTTGGTGTGTCATCGATCCGGCGTCGCGCACCATTATATGCAATTTTCATATTGTTGTCGTAAAACCTTTGGTTACCAGCAACTACGATTCTGTTCCCCAACATTTACAACCGCGGAATCAGCCGGCTTCAGGCGACCGAAAAGATGGGAAGGAGCGCTGTTCGTGGACGCTTCTTGAAATTTTCTGCCTATCGTTCTAGCATCATGTATCGGAAAAGGTTACCTGAAAACCGGCCATACGGTCGGATTAACGAACAAGCATCGCGGCGCCACTATTTAAGGTGCCATACTGGCGGCTAGAAATACCTTGTCCCCTCTTATTATTGCCTATCTGGCTTTGGTCAGTGCGCTGGCCTCCGGCATTCTGGCGCTGGGGTCGGATCGCTACCCCAACCTGCTTCGCTACGGTTCATCCATCCTGCTCGGATTGAGCGGCTTGGCGGCGATAGTTGCCGGCGGCTGGGCCTTGATCGATGAAACCCCCACGACAGATCTACTTGCCCTCGGCCTGCCCTGGCTGAAGTGGCATCTGCGAATCGATCCGCTCTCGGGTTTTTTCTTCGGTATCGTCGGTCTGCTGGTGTTCGCCATCAGCCTGTTCATGCCAGGTTATCTGCGGGAATACACGCATCACGACCGTAAACAATCCTTGGCAGTCCTGGGCCTGTTCACCGGACTTTTCATCCTGGGTATGTACTTGGTGTTGCTGGCGGACGATGCCTTTGTGTTCATGGTCTCTTGGGAGCTGATGTCCGTCTCGAGTTACTTCCTCGTCGCCTATCAACATCTAAACGCCGCCAACCGGCGTGCGGCATTTCTGTATCTGCTCATGGCCCAGATCGGTGGCTTGGCGATTCTTCTCGGCTTTGGCGTACTCGCCGGCTTTAGTGGCAGCTTTACGTTCGAAGCCATGCGCGCAACGGACCTATCGGTCACTTGGGCCTCGATCGCCTTTGCCCTCGCCTTCTTCGGTTTCGGCATGAAGGCCGGCATGGTGCCCTTGCACGCGTGGTTGCCCGAGGCGCACCCGGTGGCGCCTTCGCATATTTCCGCGCTCATGAGCGGTGTGATGCTGAAGGTCGCGCTCTATGGACTGATCCGCTTCACCTATGATTTGATTGGTGACATCCAGTGGCAATGGGGGCTCGCAATGCTCATCATCGGCAGTGCCTCCACACTGCTCGGCGTACTGTACGCACTGCTGCGGAATAACCTCAAGCGTCTGCTCGCCTACAGCTCGATCGAAAACATCGGCATCATTCTCTCCGGTCTGGGCCTGTCGATGATCTTTATCGGCACCGGCCACGATGTGCTTGGCGTGCTGGGCCTCATTGCTGCGCTTTACCACATTCTGAGCCATGCCCTGTTCAAGGGCTTGCTGTTCCTCGGCGCGGGCGCCATCGCCCATGCCACCCATGAATACGACCTGAACAACATGGGCGGCTTGATCAAGCGCATGCCCCAAACAGCGATTTTCTTCCTGATCGGATGCCTTGCCATTTCCGGCCTGCCACCGCTGAACGGTTTTGTCTCCGAATGGCTCACCTTCCAGGCAGCCTTGCAAGCACCCGCGCTCGAAAGCGGCGTCTTGCGCAGCATCATCCCGGTCTCGGCCGCGGTCCTGGCGTTGTCGGCCGTGCTTGCCGCCACCTGTTTTGTGAAGGTTTATGGCGTCGCATTTCTGGGCGTGGCGCGCAGCCGGCGTGTATCACATGCGCAAGAAGTGGGTATTGGCATGCGCCTCAGCATGGGCCTGCTGGCGGTGCTGTGTGTGCTCTGCGGGATTTTCCCTTCTACCGTCATCAGCTTCATCGACGCCGTTCCGATGATGCTGCTGGGTCAGGGGATACCAAGCGCCGCCGTTCACGGTTGGCTGTGGCTGACACCGATATCACCCAAAGTTGCTTCTTATTCCGCGCCGCTTGTCTTTATCGCGGTCATCGCGGTCGCTCTCGTGAGTTATCTGCTGCTGCATGCCCGTGCCGTGAAGATCCGTCGCAGCTACCCGTGGGACTGCGGTTTCGGCTCGCTGAACGCGCGCATGCAATACACCGGCACCGCCTTCTCCATGCCAATCCAGCGCATCTTCGCGCCGGTCTGGGATTTGAAGGAAGATATCGAAGAAACCAAAAACCCCAAACAACCCCTGCGCACCGAAGGCATACGCCATCAATTGCTGGCGCTGGATAAATCTTGGTCACGCCTGTATGAACCCATCGGTAATCTGGTGCTGGCGACGGCGCGGCAGGTCAGCCGCATCCAGACCGGGAGCATCCATACTTATCTCGCGTATTCCTTTTTCACGTTGATCCTGCTGCTGTGGGTGGTGACATGAGCCCCGTGTCGCTGGAATTCAGCCTCGGCTGGCTGATGGCGCTTGTCCAAATGCTGCTTTTTATCGCCATGGCGCCACTGCTGCTTGGCTGGATCAAGCGCGTGAAATGCCACATGCAAAACCGCTCCGCACCCTCGATCCTGCAACCGTACCGCGACCTCGCCAAACTGTTTCGCAAACAAACGGTGATCGCCGATCGTGCCTCCTGGATATTCCGCTCCACGCCCTACATCGTCTTTGGCATCACCGTGCTCAGCGCCGCCATCGTGCCGCTTGTGGCGGTCGATCTGCCGACCGCGGCCATCGCGGACGTGATCGTGTTGGTCGGTTTCTTCGCCTTGGCGCGTTTTTTCACGGCGCTCGCCGGGATGGACATCGGCACCGCCTTCGGCGGCATGGGTTCCTCGCGCGAAATGATGATCGGCGCCCTCGCCGAGCCGGTCATGCTGATGGCGGTATTCACGCTCGCGATGTCGGCCTCCACCACCAACCTCTCGGAGGCGGTGATGTATACGCTCAAGACCGGACTGGTCCTACGGTCGTCGTTCATCTTTGCCGCGCTCGGCCTGATGATGGTCGCCGTGGCGGAAGCCGGGCGCGTGCCGGTGGACAACCCGGCCACGCATCTGGAACTCACCATGGTGCATGAGGCAATGATACTGGAATACAGCGGCCGGCATCTCGCGCTGATCGAATGGGCGGGGTTCCTGAAGCTCATGATCTACATGGTGCTCATCTCCAATATTTTCTTTCCGTGGGGCATCGCCACTGAACTAACGACCGAGGCCATGGCGATCGGCGTGGTTGCCATCGCCGCCAAGCTCGCCCTGCTCGGCGTGGTGCTCGTCGTCTGGGAAACCGTCATGGCCAAAATGCGCCTGTTCCGCGTGCCGCAGTTTCTGGGCTTTGCCTTCCTCCTGAGTCTGCTCGGCATGCTCACGCACGTGGTACTGGAAACCGGGGGCTGAAATGGAACTGACGCAGTTAAGCCTCTATGACCAGGCGGTGCTGGTCTTTGCCGCCGCTATCCTGTTTACCTCGTTCATCATGCTTGCGCAGGCGCGCATTGTCCCCATGATTCGGACCTTTGCCTGGCAAGGCACGCTGTTGGCCGCAACCACGGCACTCGTGGCTTATGTCACGGAGCACCCGCACCTCTACATATCGGCTGGCTTGACCTTTCTGCTCAAGGCGCTGCTGATCCCGTGGATGCTGCACCGGCTCGCGGTACGGCTCAAAATCCATCGCGAGATGGAAACGCTCGCATACCCCTCCATGACCCTGCTTGCCGGTGCCAGCCTGGTTATCTTCAGTTATTACGTGGCCATGCCCATTATCCAGTTGTCGGCGCTCGTCACCCGCAACACCATCGCCATCAGTATCGCCGTGGTGCTGCTTGGAATGTTGCTCATGATTGTGCGCAACAAGGCGATATCCCAGGTGATCGGGTTCATGTCCATCGAAAACGGATTGTTTTACTCCGCCGTCGTCTCGACCTACGGCATGCCGATGGTGGTAGAACTCGGCATTGCCTTTGACGTGTTGGTCGCCGCCATCCTGTTCGGTGTGTTCTTCTTTCAGATGCGCGACTCCATCGATACGCTTGATGTGGACCGGCTGAACCGCCTGAAAGAAGTGGATGAATCTGATCTGCAAACGCCGGAGAAACTGCTGTGACAGCACTGTGGCTGACGTTATTCATCCCGCTGTCCGGCGTCGTGCTGCTGGCCTTCATCGGCCATCATCGCTACGCCGGCTGGGTCAACATCATCCTTTCAACCCTGTCGCTTGTCTCCTCCCTGTGGCTGGCGGTGCACGTATTGGCCAATGGGCCACTCCTGTCGCCGAGCCGGATGATGTATATCGACGCCTTCAATGTCTACCTCGTGGCCTTGACCGCGCTGGTGGGCCTGACCACAGCGATCTTCTCGCGTCCCTATATGCAGCACGAGGTCGAGGCGCGGAAAATCGGCAAACACCGCATGCGCCTGTATCACTCCATGTATCAGGGTTTCATGTTCGCCATGCAAGCGGCGTTGACGACCAACAACGTCGGCATCCTCTGGGTGGCGATGGAAGGCGCGACACTCACCACGGTACTGCTCGTCTCGCTCTATCGCACACCGGAGGCGGTCGAGGCGGCATGGAAATATTTCATTCTTTGCGGTGTCGGCATCGCCCAGGCCCTTTTCGGCACCGTCCTGCTCTACTTCGCGGCGGCGCGTGTCATTCCCAATGCCGACGATGCCCTGCTGTGGAACGTCCTGTACAGCTCGGCCACGCAACTCGACCCGACGGTTCTCACGCTGGCGTTCGTGTTCCTGCTGGTGGGCTACGGCACCAAGGTCGGCTTGGTGCCATTGCACAACTGGCTGCCGGATGCGCATTCCGAGGGTCCGACACCCATGTCCGCGATTCTCTCCGGTCTTCTGCTCAACGTTGCGCTGTATGCCCTCGTGCGCGTCAAGATGCTGGTGGACGGTTCACTGCACAGTAATCTGGCCGGCCACCTCATGATGGGATTTGGCCTGCTTTCGTTCATGGTGGCTGGATTTTTCCTGCACCGTCAGCGCGACATCAAGCGTATGTTCAGTTATTCGTCGATCGAACACATGGGCCTCATGACATTCGCCTTCGGCATCGGCGGCCCGCTCGCCACCTTTGGCGCGCTGCTGCACATGACCGTGCATTCACTCACCAAGTCGGCCATCTTCGTCACCGTCGGCCATGCCGCCCAGATCGCCGGCACCCAGACCATCGAAAAAATCCGCGGCCTTATCCGTACACAACCGACGGTCGGCTGGGGACTCCTGATCGGCACGGTCGCAATTGCCGGATTCCCGCCGTTCGGGGTGTTCACGAGCGAATTCCTGGTACTCACCGCCACCATGAAATCCTGGCCGTGGCTCACGGTCCCGCTCCTCGTCGGTCTAGGCATCGCCTTTGCTGGTCTGTTCCGACACTTGCACCCGATGGTGTATGGCGAGGCCCCGGAAGGCCAAGTCAGGGTATCGGCCAACATGATTCCGGTGATGGTACAGCTGGCGTTCGTGCTGTGGCTTGGCATTGCCATTCCGGTGTTTCTATCGAAGTGGTTTGAACAGGCCACCGTGCTGATCTCCGGGAGTTCGCCATTATGACGATGACCGACACGATAACCATTTTTGTCAGCCGTCTGGAACAAAAGGACATTCGTGTCCAGCAACAACCGGCGGCCGGGCTCGCCCCGGCACATTTACTCTACGTGAATGCCGGTGACTGGGGGCGTCTGGCCCAGGAAGCCAAGGACTGGGGCTGCCGCTGGGTAGCGGCCTGGGGCGAAGATGCCGGTGAAGAATTAATGATCAACGCCTGCCTCGAAAAGGAGGGTGTTTATTTCATCGCCCGCACACAGGTCAAACGCAAAACACCGATGCTGCCGTCGCACGCGCCTCACTTTCTAGCGGCCGACCGGCCGGAGCGACACATGCAGGACATGCTGGGCGTGGCCTTTAGCGACCACCCTGACTCACGTCGCTGGACCCGTCACCGGGCATGGAAAGATTCTGAATTTCCCCTGCGCAAGGATTTCCCTGTCGCAGGTCATCCGCTCGATCAGACGCCCCCCAATGACAACTACCGTTTTCTGTTCGCCCAGGGTGCCGGCGTGTATGAAATTCCTGTCGGGCCGGTTCATGCCGGCATCATCGAACCCGGTCACTTCCGTTTCCAGGCAGTTGGCGAAACCGTGCTCAACCTGGAAGAACGTCTCGGGTACGTGCACAAGGGCATCGAGAAAATCGCCGAGGGCCGCGACGCAGCGGGTCTGGCACGACTGGCCGGACGCGTGTCCGGCGACTCCACCGTGGCCCATGCCTGGGCCGCCTGCATGGCCATGGAAAAAGCGGCGGGCATCGAGGTAACTCCGCGTGCGCTGTTCATACGCGCGATCATGGCCGAACGCGAACGCGTGGCCAATCATATCGGCGACATCGGCGCCATTTGCAATGACGTCGCCTTTGCCTTTGCGTTTTACCAGCTCGGACGCCTACGCGAGGAATGGCAACGCCTGAGCCGTGAGGCCTTCGGCCACCGTTTCATGATGGACCGCATCATTCCCGGTGGCGTAGCCGCCGACCTCAGTGACCAGATGGTCATCGCCATGAATGCGCAGATCGTCGCCATGCAGCCGGAGATCGAAGGCATCATGTCCATCATCGATGAAACCGCCTCGCTCGAGGATCGGCTCGTGACCACCGGGTACCTCGATCCGGCCAAGGCCAAGGAATTCGGCGCTGTCGGCTACGTCGGGCGCGCCAGCGGCATGCACTTCGATGTACGCAAACATGCGCCCTATGCGCCCTACAACCGCCTGAATGTCGAGGTGCCGATGTTGACGGACGGCGACGTGTCCGCGCGTGTCGATGTCCGTGCCCAGGAAATACTGGCCAGCTTCCGGCTGATCGAGGAATTGACGGCAAGAATCCCGCTGGGCCCGATCCACGCAAACTGGAATCCTCCTGCCAGCGACACCGAAGGGATGGGGGTCGTGGAGGGTTTCCGTGGCGAAATCCTGACGTACGTGCGCTTTGGCGCGGATGGGAAAATTGCGCGCTACTTCCCGCGCGATCCCAGCTGGCTTACCTGGCCCACGCTTGAAAAACTGGTGCGTGACAACATCGTCCCGGATTTTCCCGTGTGCAACAAATCCGTCAACGGCTCTTACTCCGGCCATGACCTCTAGGAAAACCTAATATGCTGCGAATCTTAAGCAGAATCCAGCGCATCGGCATCGTCACCGAACCGCTGCCGAAAATCAGCGAACCGGTGCTTGAGGAGGTGGGCGCACAACTCAAGGCACACGTTGGCGAAATGTTCAGCGGCAGCCTCGCCATTCGCGAGGTCGATGCCGGTTCCTGTAACGGCTGCGAACTCGAGATTAATGCGCTCAATAACCCTTATTACGGTATTGAACGTTTCGGCGTGCATTTCGTCGCCTCGCCGCGGCATGCCGACATGCTGCTCGTCACCGGACCGGTGTCGCGCCACATGGAAGCCGCGCTGCGCCGCACCTACGACGCCACTCCCGAACCTAAACTCGTGATCGCTGTCGGTGAATGCGGCGCCAACGGTGGTGAGTTTGGCGTCAGCTACGCCTCTTGCGGTGCGGTATCGAATGTGATCCCCGTAGACGCCGTCATTCGCGGTTGTCCCCCCACGCCCCTGGATTTAGTGCAGGGGATCCTGGAAGCGATTGGGAAACAAGGCGGGAAAAAGAAGTAAGGCATAGCAACCCAGACAGCCACTGAAGGCGTTACCTGCCCCGTGGACGAGGCCCAGCCCGGCTACTTCGGACTCTCTGCCGCAGCGCTTACCCTGCTTCATATTTTTGTTCGCTTTCGTCCCGTTCTGATCCTTGGACGAGGCGATACCCGACACCTCCGGCTGAACGGAAAATATTGCTCCGTGCTGCTTCATCTGTTCGACCACCCATACTATTTCTCACGAAATGTCATGAGCGACGGTATTTCCTTAATGCGCGTCGCACGATTCAAACCGTCGCGTCAGTCATCGGCAATGACATAACGACCTCGCCCAGCCTTCTTACCTTTGTAGAGCGCTTTGTCGGCACGCTCAATGGCGCTGGCCATGGCTTCGTGATCTCCCACACAGGCCAGCCCCAGCGTGATGGTCAATGCCAAAGGTTCACCTTGCGGAAGCGGAACCGGCGAGGCGCGCACCGCATTGATTAAACGTTGCGCAGCTTGAGCAGCTCCCTCCGGGGCTTGGCATTGCATCAGCAAGAGAAACTCTTCTCCGCCGAAACGATACAGCGGTTCGTTGGGTCGTACGCTGCGTTTCAGTGTATCTGCCAGATGCCGCAAGGCGATATCGCCCACCGGATGACCATAGCGGTCGTTGACGCGCTTGAAATGGTCCACATCAATCATCACGGCATAAAATAGGATGTCGATGCGCTTGCAATACTTCTGAACCTGAATGAATTCAGTTTCGACAGCGTAGCGCAGGGGAAGCCCGGTTAGGGGATCGTTCCGCACGGTGTTTTCGACGAACTGCGTCTTGAATTCGGCCAGCAAATGTATCAGTTCGGATTGCGTCTGTTCGAAAACCTGCATGTGAGTGTCATGCCCCGGCCGCCCAACCAACACATCTTCGCAGATAGATCGAATGATATCGTGCATGGTTTGATGTACAGATTCGAGCCTGCGTGTTTTTTGTACGTCGAATTTCTCAAAATGGGCTTTGTTCGACGCAAACCAACGACCGAGACGGCAGAGGGTATGTGCCAAGGGTGCGAGCACATCTTCGCCTGGCGACACCCGCAGCACAGCACAGCGCAACACACGGCGTGTCCAGTCCATGTGTGCCTCGACGGCGGCATCGAGTTCGGTGATGAAGTCAGCTGCTTTCGGAGGGAAGTCTGTCATGGTGTTGGTGAATTACCATTCAATAATACATATAGTCAACAAGTGACCTGTCCACCACATCCCATCTGTCTCGTCCCCATTCATTTCAACAGCGAGTTTTTCAACACGATCAGTTAGTTGCGGACGGCCAGAAAAGTTCAAACGAGCCTTTGATCTGATTTGATTTGTAGCCAAATAACCTGACGTCTATTATTCTGCCCAAGCCTCGTCTTCTATAGTAAAACACGATCTATGGATGAGGAAACAATCTTACACCCTCTCATTTAGGCTGGATTCGGAAAGCACATTATGATCGACACTCGGCATTTTTCTTGGACTGCCTGTCTGTTTGCCTTCTTCCTTGTGCTCGCCATCCCGAGCGCCAAAGCCCTTGAAGAAGGTAAACCAGCCCCCTATTTTGAGATCACTACCACCGATGGCAAGGTGATCAAGTCGTCGGAAGCCATGGGTGAAGTGATCGTGATCAACCTGTGGGCCACGTGGTGCACCTTCTGCCGAGAGGAAATGCCGGCCCTGGAAGCCTACTACCAACGCCACAAGGCCGAGGGGCTGCGCATGGTTGCCATCAGTATGGATGAGGCCAGCGAAGACGGTAAGGTGCGAGAAATCATGCAGTCCTACAGCTACACCGCTGGCGTTGCCCGCCTGAGTAACCTCAAGGGGTTTGGTCGCATTTGGCGCTTGCCCATGACTTTCGTTATCGACCGCGACGGCATACTGCGCCGGGATGGCAGTGAGGGAGACCCGAAAATTGATCTCGCCTTGCTGGAAAGAGTTGTCACCCCGCTCTTGAAGGCCGGCGAAGCTCAACACCAACCCTAAAGATCAGAAGGAGAAACGCGCACCGATAGAAACCGTGTACCGTGGGGCGAGTTGCACACCACGAACATCTTGATAGATCGGCAATTGCACAAACCCGTAAACCGAGGCTTGCTTGGTGACGGGCGCGACCAGTCCGGGACTGAGATACATCAAGGTGCCGCCTGTGCTGGTTTGATCTGCATTGGCGCCGGTGTCATGTCTTACGTAGCGGGTGTTCAACTGGATTTGTGGAATCACCTCGGCAAAACGCATGTAGCGCACACCTAGATTGATGTTATATCCCGTGCCGGGCTTGTAGTCGTCTTTCGTGTTCAACGCCGTCTGGGCAGTGGCCTGGGCAAAATAATCCCAGTCCTTGTTCAGTGAGTCGAAGTAGTAGGCTCCGAGGATGGCATCGGTTGTGCCGGTGCCGGGCTGCAATCCACGGTCAATGGGTGCGACATCACCGGTGTTGGTGGGATCGATGGAGGTGCCCGTTTTTGTGTGACTACCGGTGGGGAGTTTCAAACCGAACATAACACCGATGTTGTGCTGCGGCGTAAGACCTTGATAGCGTCCAATGACCTTAACGTCGCCGCGTCCGGATGTCTTGGAGTCGTAAGCGCCATCCGCAGGATCGCTGCCGTTGGAATTTACACCTAGAGTGCTATGACGGCGATTGATATAGGGCAGTTGAACATTGATCGCCCAGTCGGCATTGAAGGTGTAGTCCATACCCAAGGTCAGATAGTTATTGCGGGTGTATTTTTCGACTTCTTGCGGAACTCCTGTGCTTGTCACCATCTGGCTCGCGTTGGCAGCGGAAATCTTTCCAGTGCTATGGCGCAGTTGATTCTGATTCAAGTAGTCGTAGCGAACATCCACCTTCAGCCCGGGCTGCGTCGTGAAACCCTGGCTTTCCCAGTCTGAACTGAGTGTGCAACCACAACTGGCACATGCTAGAGCCGATGTCGATACGGAGGTTATGACGATCGCCAAAATAACCCTGCAGAAAACCATGGCACGGAACGGAATCATCAGGCACACCTTGTATTTTAGATGAGAGGGTCGGTATTCTAGTCTCCGGCTGTTCCTTAGTCTTGCGACATAGTGTCGCAGGGTGCCTTACGTGCCCGTTTCTCACCCCTTTACGGTAAGCAGAGGATCACCTAACGAATCTTGGTGTTCGCTTTTTCTGCGGGCGCATTCGCCGTGCCTGCCTCGATCTTGCGATTGATGTAGGACTCAAGATCGGCGGCCGTCACGGCGCCCACCTGGCGCGCCACGAGTTCACCGTTGGGAGAAATAATAAAGGTAGAGGGCAATCCGATTACAGCACCGAAGGGCGTGACCTGCGACGGGTTTGACGGCAACACCGGATAACTCATGGACATGCTGTCCATAAAATCTTTCAACCAGGCCAGGGAGATATCCTCAAAGTCCACGCCTAGGACGACGGCGTCACGGTCCTTATGCTTCTCATGAAATGCCATGAGCTGCGGGATTTCTTTAATGCACGGTGGGCATGAGGTCGCCCAATAATTGACCACCACCCACTTCCCGGCGTATTGCCCCAGCGTATGGACCTTGCCGTTCGTGTCCGGCAACGAAAAGACGATCTTTCCGTCCCCCATCGCCGTCATTGCGGGCGCCACAAAAAGTAGCCACAGTATAACGAGTCGTTTCATTTCGGCTCTGCCTCAATCACACGTCGTCCAGATTACTCCGCCTCGCTATCGCAGCCTGTGCTGGAGCACGACGGCTTTGTCATAACTATCCCAGGTTGGCCCCTTCTTGCCGATCAGCTCCTGGTACCGGGAGGGCACGCCATACTTGTTGACCCAATGGCAGGCCGCACACTTCACCGGTCCATGGGAGCCATCGGGATTCAGCAACGCCGCCTGCTGATAACTGGAAATATCCACCTCTGGGTTCACGGGATAGAGGCCGTGCGTCGATTCGTGGCATCCCTGACAGGTGATTCCCGCGTGCCCCTTGGAGTGGCGCATAAGCGCATATTTCCCAGGCTGGTCGAGGGGAAAAGCGCCGCCGCCCATGCTTTCGACAAAGGGAGGTTGGTGGCAATCGGCACAGTGGGGCTCACCGGGGGCGAGCCAGTAATCCTTTCCATGGGTGGCGACATCATAGGGCGCGGCCACACCTTCGGTGCCGTTTGGATCTTTGTCCACAAGAATGACAGAGCGGTCACCATCTTCGTCGGGCGGAGTCAACACCGGCTTGCCGTGTGCATCCGCCTTGATCCTGCCGATGGCGGCAATGGTCTGCCCGGTGCGATTCCAGGTTCGGTAGACACCGCTGGAAACATCTTCGCCCTGCATCGGGCTTTTGGGATTGAGGTAATCCTTTTTCAGTGTCTCGACGGAGACGCCGAGCTTCGCGGCCATCGACTCCAGAGGCTGGTTACGGAGTGTCTGGCCGGTCTGTGTCACCGCGTCGGTGAGGTGATCCGCTTTGTACAATTCGCGCGACAGCATGTTATGGCAGTTGGTGCAGTACAATCCCTTGTCTTTTCCCTCGGTGTTCATCACCTCGGTAAGCAGCACGGCTCCGATAGCGTTGAGATAACTGGGTCTCTCGGCCCCGTCCTGGTGTCGGTGGGGATTGCCATGCACGTCGCGGCGAGTAAAACACCCTTTGGCATCCCGGACGTCTCCGGAGGCAAAATGGTTTTTCCCATCCAGCGTCAGGGGGAAGTCGTCCAGGGTGCGGTCGCTGCGGTGCGCCGGATGACAGAGCTGACAACCGCCGGCAAAGCCCAGGCTATCGGAGAGCGGATTGTGACGCTGATGGCTCTTGTGAATGGCTTCCGTTAACGGAGAGATCAGGTGTTCGGGATCGGGCAGCCGAGGATGATTCGACTGAATGTCATTTTTCTCCATGGCCCCTGCCTTCCGGGAAGACAGCCGGCCGATAATATTGTCCGCATGACAATCCTGACACAGGACGGAATCCCTCCCGAGTCGCGTGTAGTTGATCGGACTCGCGGGCCATTTCCCCAAAAAGTTGGTGCCGTGGTGGTCGTCGTGGATCTCCAGCATGGAGATCGCCGCCGCCTTGAGCTGGGCATACCACTCACCGGTGCCCCGGATTCCTTTCCAAAAATCGTGTTCTTCCTTGTATTTAAGATATTTGGTTCCATTCGCCCGTTCGTTCGAATGGCAACGCGTGCAGTTGGGTACATCGATTGGATTCACGCCGAAAAACCGGACAACCTGGCCCGAGGAGTCAATCACGGGCTCCCCTGTCTTGGCATCGACCAGGGTCACGACTGATTTCTGGAACGGCTGAACCATGGTTTCGTCCAAAGTAGTCAGCGCTGTAAATTGATCGTTAAATGGCGTTAATGGAAGTCCAAGGGCCTCCCAGATCCCTGGATTCGTCAGGGTGATCGGCACATTTTCCATGACAGGTGAATCTGCGAAGACCACGGTCCCCGTCTCGCCGGAATAACGAAGAAAACCATTTCCGACATGCTGGCCCGTCGGCCCCTGATTGATTTTGATAGGTGTATCGATCCCGACATGAAGTTTTTTGGCGTTAGCGGTCGTTTTCTCCGGATTGGATCCCTTGAGGTCCTTGTAGATATAAAGGCTGCTGAACTCGTAATCGGGAAGTTTTCTGTCCTTGTATCCAACCCCCCAGTAAACGAGCTTCTTGGCATACGAATAGGTGTTGGGAATTCCCTCCGGATCCTCATGGGTGTAGGCCAGCTTGAAGCGCCTCTCGCCATCGATCAACACCTCCGGGTCGTTGGGGTCGGAACCGAGCAACGCCGGCTGCTTCCCTTTTCTTTCCGTTTTTACGACCTGGGCGAGAATCGAATTGAAAGGCGGGAGGATACAACAGTAGGAGAAGTCAAAACCCGTACAGTGCATCCCTAACTCGTAATTGATGAGGATCAGGTAGTCTCTGGGAGGAGACGTGTCACCGCGGAAAAAATCGATCAGGCCAGCATGGGCCTCGCCGGCAAAAAGGAGCAAACACATCACCAACGAACCGCCACGGGTCAGACGACCATTCATCATCTCCTCCCCGTGAGGATATTATTTTTACAGTTTTGCGCCACTCTTGGCGGTACTTTCCTGGGCAGGCGACAAAGTCTTCTCTGACTTTTTGCGTTTGGCTTCAATTTTTTCCTGTTCTTTCTGAACGATTCGCTGAAAAACACCAGCGTAGACCTCAACCGGAAAGACATTCTTTCTCAGGTTGACTACATAGTCATTTACTTTTTCGCTCAAAAGTATATCCCTGGCTCTCTGCCGCGTATCCTTATCCTCGATGTTCTGATACTTGGCCCCCCGAACCTCCAACACCTTGACCAAGTGCCAGCCCGCCGGGGTTTCGACCGGACCTCCCAGATCGTCAGGCTTCAGAGAGAAAGCCAGTCGATCAAGTTCCGGAAAACCGGTTCCCTTGGCGACCCAACCTAACTCTCCTAAAGTCGTCTTGGCACTCGGATCAATGGAATACTGCGACGCGGCCTGGAAAATCGTGAGCTCGCCGGATTTGATCTTTTTCTTGACGTCATCGGCCTCCACCTTAGTCTTCAGAACCACCATCTGAATCTTGCGGGATTCCGGGGTCTGGATCTTTTCCTTGTTCTTCTCAAAATACTCCCTGATCTCCCGGTCAGTCGGTTCCATTTCTCCAAAAAGCTTCGTTTTGTAAAGACTCACCAAATGGACCTTCTTGAATTCATTAAACCGACCGACAAAGATCGGATCTTGATCTATCCGGGCCACCTTGGCTTTATCCACGACAATATGCTCGTCGATCATCCCGTTCAGAGTCTCGGTTCGCGCCTCAACGGAACTGCTCTTCTGGGGATCCGTCAATTCGCTTTGGAGTTCGCCCCATGTGATCGTCTCCCGATTGATCCGGGCCACCACTTCGCTGTCGGCGCGCGCGGCGTCTCCGTCCGGCTTCAGCTTGGTTGAATCGACGACGATCTCGTTCCCCTTGCGTAATTCCTTTTGGAAAGCAGCCTTCCTGATCTTGAACCGTTCTTTTCGAATCGTGGCCTCGATGCCCATCCGGACCTCCGGAGTGAAGGGAGTTCCCTTGACGATGTTCTTCTTGTAATAATTCCGGACCTCGTTGTCAGTCACCGCGATTTCGCCCAACCCATGCTTCTCCCTATAGAGAGAAGCCAGTATGGCCCTCGAATAACGTTGCACATCGCGTTGATAGGCCGGGTCGCTCTCCATCCCCTTCTTCATGGCGTCCAAGTACAGCAGATCGGCGCTGATCACCTTATCGAGCAGGATGAGTCGCACCTGATTCCGCGCCGGGTTTCCCGGTGGGGGGGAGCCCATACCGATCATATCGCTGCTATTGATCATCAACTCGATCTGGCTGAAGGTGATGCTCTGGTCACCGACACGAGCGATGACGTCGCTGGGCGGCGCGAGGGCAGCCGCTCCCAGAGGGAAAGCGCTACCCAGAAGCAACCCACTGATCAAAATGGTGGCAAAGGAACTTTTCGTGGTGTTTGTCATTTGTATAATGCCCCTCGTTTTTTGATTAAAACACATCGCTGCCTGATTTGAAAATACGCTGCCGCCCGATATTCCCTGACGCCACGCTGTGCTCGCGTCCGAGATTGAACCTTAAAAAAGGGAGGGGAGTTATCCTCCCCTCCCTTTCCAACTGCTCCGCCTTACCGCACAGCTGACGGCGGTTTAGAACCCACAGGTCGTACCCGTTTTTTGCTGCGACACATATTGCCACACACTTTGGGCAACGGCGCCGAACGGGACGTGCTGCTTCCATACCACGTCGCTGCAGGAGACCTTGGCGCTCAGGTCTGAATGGCAAGCCGTGCAGACCGTGGTGAGTGGGTTCTGCGCCGCGGGATCGCCAGAGACGTGGCCGAGCAGGCTGGTCTCAACCTCGTCCATGACTTTCCGCGAGACCAGCGCCAGGCTGGTATGCGACAGCCAACCCGCATCTTTCGCGGACACTTTCGCCGACAAATCGACGTGGCAGCTCACGCAGACATCCTTCTTCGGATCGGCCTCATTCGTGAAGCTATGCGCCCAACCCACCGCCGCGTCAAAGTTGTTTGCGATCGACACCCCGTTGTACTTGATGCCGGTAGCATTGAGGGCCACCCCAGAGCTATTGGTCACGTGACAGGCCCCGCACTTCAGCGGCCCATGCTTGCCGTCCGTGTTCATGCTGGCCGCCTGGGCATAGGTGGTGGTATCAATGTTCGCGGTGACCGGATAGAGCCCGTGGATAGACTCATGGCACCCCTGGCAGGTGATGTCCCGGTGGCCGCGGGAGTAGCGGAACAACGAGGCCTTCCGCGGATAATTGAACGGCGGGAAGGCATTGATGTTGCCGCTCTGTTCCACGTATGGCGCCGTGTGGCAATCCGCACAGTGGGGTTCACCCGGCGCCAGCCAGTGATCGCGACCGTCAGTGGCCGCCGAGAACGGAACGGCTGCCGCTGTGCTGCCGTGGCCCTCGGCATTTAACACGGCCTGGGCCGCGGCCACACAATCTGGTGTGGTGCAGAAGTCGAGCGGACGCACGCTGGGGTCGCCATCTCCGTCGAGAGTGACTTTGGGCGAACCGCCAGCGAGAATCTCAATCGTGGCCACGTTAGCATCCGGATAATTGTGGACACCCGGGTCATTCCACACGGCAAACGCATCGGCGTCTGTCTTGGGGTCGAGCCAAGCGATGGCCTGCGAGAGGGAGACGCCCGCCGCCGAGGCCACATCGGCCAGCGTTGCATTGGCTTTCGGCTCCCGGACGTTGCCCGGATCTCCGGGCTTCGAGTGGACGAGATCCTTGACGTTCTCAGCCCTCCAGAGCTCTTGGCTGAACTGGGTGTGGCAATTGGTGCACCAGATCCCCTTGTCGGTACCCGTATCCTTGGCAACATTGCTCACCAGCCATGAGCCCACGGCGTTCAGGTGGCTGCCTCCGGCTAAATCCGCGGCCCGGTTCCGGTTGGAGTGTACGTCCCGACCCACATAACAGCCGCCTGCGGCATCGCGGTTGTCACCGAGGGCAAAGGCGTTCGTTCCGGTTTTAGTGATCGGATAATTGTTGTCAACAACACCATCGGAGCGGTGCGCCGGATGGCAGCCCTGGCAGGAGCCGTTGCGGCCCAGCGCGTCGTTGAACGGACGCATACTGTGATTGTTGTGAATGGCCTCGGTCAACGGCGGAATCAGTGTTCCGACTGCATCGTTATCGGCCGTGGCGGTGCCCACGTTGCCCGACTTGACCTTCGCAATCACGTTGTCCGCGTGACATTTCTGGCACATCACGCTGTCATGCCCGAGGCGGGTTACCTGGGGCTGACCCGAGCCTACCGTCACGGGGTATTTGGCCGTGAACGAGGTGCCGTGCTTCAGGTCGTGGATCGAAAGAATACTGATCGCCGCTCCCTTCAACCGCGAGTACCAGTCGGAATCGCCGCCGGCGACGTTGATACTGTAGTACGTGTTCCAGAAATCGATCTCCCCCTGGACCGCCGCCGCAATAGCAGGACGACCGTTCTGCGGACTATTGACCGAGGCACCATCGCCGAGCGCGTGGCAACGTTCACAGTTGGGAATATCGATGGGGGCGGTCCCGAAACCAACGATCGGTTTGCCGTTCTGCAGCACCGCGGCCCCGATGCCGCCCGCATGGGTCGGATCGTAATTGTGCAACTGGGCATTCATCCTGACATATGGTCGAACAGTTTCCTCAGTGACCTTTCCCGGAGCACCAAAGAAATTGATGCTGTCCTCAAAGGGCGTTAACGGCAGACCCAAGGCTTCCCAGATCCGGGGCGAGGTCAGCATGACTGGCAGATTTTCCAGGACTTTCATCTGAGTGAAGACCACGGTGCCGGCATCGCCGGAGAAGGTCAGCACATTGTTCAGGCCGTTGGCTCCGGGCCCCATGGGGTGGAAAGCAGGACCGCTGTTCTGTGGCAGAATCGTCGAAAATCCCACAAGCGGATTCGGCATACCCAGGCGGATCTTGTTTTTCTCAAGGCTGGTGTTGGCCGGATTGCCGCCGCTCAGGTCGCTGTAAATGTAGAGATGGTTCAACCACGCGTTGGCATAGTTATCCTGGTCCTGGCCGCCGCCGTCACCCAGCACGACATTGTTCTGGCCATCGTACGTGCCGTACTGAATTATGTTGGTGGCCGAGTCCACTTTCGCGGCTTGAAGCACTGTGTTCCACATCAACAGGGAGTTCCCTTCAACGCTGCTGATGAGCGTGCTGGTCTGCGGAGCCCCGCGCCCGTCGTTCCGGGGCTGAGCGTCGTGCCAATACCTTAACACGTACTTCTTGAAGTTCCCGCTGGCATCCAGTTCCGTATCCCGCAGTACCGTGGGCCGGCCGAGAAAGTCGAGCCCGCTGACAGGATCGGCGTCCAGCAGCCGGGGAAATGCGGTCCCGTTAAATGGGTTTTGCTGGGTCTTGACCACTTGGGCCAGGATCGAATTGTACGGCGGCAAGACACAACAATAGGAAAACTCGAATCCGGTGCAGTGCATGCCCAGTTCGTAGTTCATCATGATATTGAAGGTATTCTTGGGAGGCGTTACGTTAAAAAACGATGTAGAACTCGTACTACTAGCAGTGGGGAATCCGGTCGAAGCGGATGTCGTAGCAGCCCATCCCGCACGACTGAACCCCAAGAGCGTAATGAGCAAAATTCCGAGTGTCACCAACCACATCCGATTGCAGCGTGCCGCCATCATTTCTTGATTCATTTTTTTCCTCCTTAATATACCCAAGCCGTGGTGCTGGCCAATTTTTAATACTGAAAATAGATTAGCAATCCGTGTGCCAACTTTTTGCATGGGAAAAAGCCCAAAGAACATGACTTGTGCTTGAGACTGACAGATGTGTCAGTGCTGGTAAAGACACATGTGTCAAACCTTGGACGAATGTGTCACCATTCAAATGAATAGAAACTGGTTGACCGAGTTACCGCGACATCATGCTCCATACGCCATCAACGAAACTATTTCGATGGCGAAACGAGAGTGGGCATCGAGTTGAGACAATGCGCGGAGAAGTGAAAGTATCGTCGCCCTGACAATTATCAAGTCCGAAAAACCCGCCAGGAGAGGAGATTGATATGAAACGGGACACCGTAATCGAATCACTCATCAACGCCCAAGAATCACCCGCGGTTATTATCGATGAACATTATCAGATCATCGCGGCGAATCAGGCCTACTGTACCTCCTACGGCGTGGAAGCAGATGCCATCGTCGGAAAGCGATGTCATGAAATATCACACCATTCGCCCATACCCTGTTATCAGAACGGCGAAGAGTGTCCTTTGCGGACGGTTCTGGACAATAACACTCCGTTCGAAGTGCTGCACACTCACTACGATTATGCGAACCGGCCCGACCGCGTGCGCATCAAGGCATACCCTATCAAGACCGCCAGCGGCGACCGGTTTGCGCTGGAGACAATTCATCGTCTAGCTCCCGCCGTGCACCTTACCTGCGAAGAAATGCGCATGGTCGGGCGTTCACCCGTCTTCCTGCAATGCATTGAAACTCTTTCACTGGCCGCCAAATCCAACGTGCCCATACTGATTTACGGAGAAACCGGTGTTGGCAAGGAAATGGCCGCGCAGTTCATCCATGAACAGTCTGCCCGTAGCACCAAGCCCTATGTCGAGCTGAACTGTGCTGCGATCCCGGAAGCGCTGTTCGAGAGCGAGCTGTTCGGCCATGAACGTGGCGCCTTCACCGGGTGTGCGGGACTCAAGCCGGGGTTGTTCGAAACGGCGGACAAGGGCACGCTGCTGCTCGATGAAATCGGAGAACTGCCATTGCCCATGCAGGCCAAGCTGTTGCGCGTGTTCGATTCCGGCGAGTTCCGACGCCTCGGTGGCACATCACTGATGAAAGTTGACGTGCGTATCATCACGGCGACCAACCAGAACCTGATGGCCATGGTGGCGGATGGAAAATTTCGCGAGGACCTCTATTTCCGCATCGCGGGCATCAAGGTTCATATTCCCCCATTGCGGGAACGGCGCATGGATATTCCCGCTCTGGCGAAAGTGCTGACCGAACGCATGTGCGGCCAGGACAAGGCGGGTCGCTGCCACATCACCAAAGAGGCGATGGAATGTTTGTTGGACTATGATTTTCCCGGCAACGTGCGTGAGTTATTGAATATCCTGCAACATGCCATGGCGTTAAGTCCAGATGGCATTATTACCGCAGAACATATCCGCCTCGACGACCGTCGCGTATATGACCATGCAAACCGTTCCGTACGCACCACCGTGCCGGGCGATGCGGTTCCCCTGGCACGAACAGCAATTGGGACGGATGCGCCTCAGTCGCTGGCGGACGCCGAAGCCCGCTATATCACCAATCTGCTGCAGCGCCACGACCACAACCGACACGCCGTGGCAAAGGCGCTAGGCGTCAGCGAACGCACGCTTTATCGAAAAATCAAACGCCACCAGATTTATTCATCAGCGGCTGTCACGGAGTAGTGAAATGCCGCTGCTTGACGGCGATTTCATCGCGGATATACACCGGTAGCGCTTTCTCAGGGGAAACGATCTCACCGCGCGCGAATCCTGCCGCGCCCAGGCGCGCCACATCTCCGGCATGGGGATAGCGTTGCTTGTGCCATTCCTTGACCCGATGGCCGAGGCGCGCGAGAAGCAAGGTGGAATACTGGTCCCATCCACTGCCTGCGCCAACCCATCCCTCGCCTTCTGCCAGCGGAACCGCCTGTGGGGCAATGACGATCTCCTCTCCCGCCAGTTCCATCAGGCCCTCAGCATTTCGGGCATAAGCACCCCAGTACACCTGATGCATGCGCGCATCCGTGGCGGCCAATACCCTGGGCATACCGACTCCTTGCGCCAGTACCGCGAGCGACGGTACCGGAACGACCGGAAGATTCACACCGAACGCCAAACCCTGCGCCACTCCCGCCGCGATACGCAGGCCGGTGAAGGATCCTGGTCCGCGCCCGAAGGCGATGGCATCAAGCTGCGCCAGCGCCAGTCCCGCGTCTGCCAATACTTCCTGCACCATCGGCAGAATGTGTTCGGAATGCCGCTCAAGCTTAAAGCGCTCATTGATCACGCCATCCACCCAGACCGCGACGGAGCAGGCTTCCGTGGAAGTATCGAGGGCGAGAAGTTTCAATTTGGAGACGACAGAAACCACACAGGCGGGTTCACAATTGCGTGAACAGATTTTCCTCGCACATCATGCATACATCGGCTTTCCATCGTTCAGATTTAACCAGCCTTTCACGATTCGGTAAATAAACCAAAGACCGGTGGCGCACCAGATAAAATACCCAATGACGATGAGAAAGGTCAAACCACCCAGCACCAGTCCGAGCAGACCGAACCAAAAGGTCCGTATCTGCCAGCGGAAATGCGATTCCAGCCAGGTTCCACGCACATCATCCCGCTTGACGTAGTTCATGATAACCGCCACAAAGCAGGTGATACCCATAAAAATACTCAACGCCTGCAGCGCATAAACGACCGTCGTGATATTTTTCAGCGACTGGATATCCTCCGGGTGCTGATTTTCATTTGACCCCACAGGTGTGTTCATGATTTCTCCGGCGTTGCACGTAGTTACGCAGACTTATCCTCCGGCGGCTGGCAGGCGCGGCAACCAGACCGGAAAATTGAATAATAACTGAATAGGACGAACGCCTATACCGGCAATAACGCGATCCACAGCCATACCTAGAGGCCGGCGTGCAATTCGCTTTTCCACCAACCGACAGCGACTGTAATGGATAGCAGCGTACGTAAGGCAAATTCCATTCACACCAGAAACGCTGTAAGGAAGCGGAATCCCATCACCCTCAGTTTCAGCTGGGAGGGCCAAATTGACGACGCAGTCGCTGTTGCAACTGTTCTGCCAATGCTGTCCTGTCTCTGGCGGCAGGCCCAGTCTCCCGTCGGCGAGCGGCCCAGACAGGGTCGGGAAAATGCGCATCGTCGGTAAACCGTGGGATCACATGCCAGTGGAGATGTGGCACCTGATTGCCCAGCGAGGCAATATTTATCTTGTCGGGGTGCAGCAGCTCACGCAAATGCGTTTCGACGGCAAATACCATCGCCATGAAATGTGTGCGCTCAGACTCCGACAGGTCTGTCATTTCCTTTACATGCTGTTGCCAGATCACACGACAAAAGCCGGCGTAATCCGAGTCATCCACCAGAATGACGCGGCAGCGCACATCACGCCAAAGAACATTCTCGTTCGCGGGCTGGCAAAGCGGACATGGCGTCACGGAACTCTCCTAACCTTTTACCGGCCGCACCTTGGAAGCCGCGAGCTTGGCGCGGCTGCGCGCTTCGTCGGTATTGGCGCCGTTGGCAAGTGCCACCCCCATGCGTCGGCGCATGAAGGCTTCCGGTTTGCCGAAAAGACGCACATCGGACTGGGGCACCCGCAATGCTTCATCCACGCCTTCGAAGGCGATGCCCTTGGCCTCCATGCCGCCATAGATCACCGCACTCGCACCCGCCGCACGCAACGCCACCGACACGGGCAACCCCAGGATGGCACGGGCATGGAGGTCGAATTCACTTTGAACCTGACTGATCATCGTCACCATGCCGGTGTCATGCGGACGCGGACTGACCTCGCTGAACCACACACGATCACCTTTGACAAAAAGCTCGACGCCGAAAATCCCACGTCCACCCAGACTATCGGTCACCTTCTTGGCGATTTCACGGGAACGCTGCAACGCCATATTGCTCATCGGCTGTGGCTGCCAAGACTCGACATAATCGCCCTTCACCTGCACATGACCAATGGGGTCGCAGAAAAACGTTTCCACCGCGCCTGATTCACCAACGGTACGCACGGTAAGCAGCGTGATCTCGTAATCAAACTTGATCATTTCTTCGACAATTACACGTCCGCGATTTACCCGCCCGCCACTCATGGCATAGTCCCAGGCCTTGGCCACGTCGTCCGGACCGTTCACGGTGGACTGGCCCTTGCCCGACGAGGACATGATGGGCTTCACGATGCAGGGATAACCGATACCACCGTCAACGGCTTGCTTCAACTCTCCCAGGCTTTCCGCGAAGGCGTAGCGCGACGTAGGCAGTTCCAGTTCCTCCGCCGCCAGGCAACGGATGCCCTCGCGGTTCATGGTCAACCGTGCGGCGCGCGCGGTGGGAATGACCTCCGCGAGTTTCTCACGTTCAATCTCTGCGAGCATATCGGTCGCGATGGCTTCGATTTCAGGCACAATGATATGCGGACGCTCCTTTTCAACGAGTGCGCGCAGCGCCTGTCCGTCCGCCATGTTGATCACATGGGCGCGATGGGCCACCTGATGACCGGGTGCATTGACGTAGCGGTCCACCGCGATGACTTCCACACCCAGACGCTGCAAGGCAATAATGACCTCCTTGCCCAACTCTCCCGCACCCAACAGCATCACGCGCGTGGCACTGGGACTGAGCGGTGTACCGATTTTCATTGTTTTCTAACTCCCTGAAAGCAAAATTAATGGACGGGATTAACAGGATTCATAAAGTAATTTGTTAGCCTTATGTTCCCGGTCCGGTAAATCCTGTTTATTATTCTATTTTTTCGGCGAAGTGATCGTGTCCCGTCTGCCGCGGGCGATAAGGCTTGCCGGATTCATCGGTGATACGCAGGCCATGCATTTGTTCGATCTGGCCGATGCAGTGAAACCCGCAGGGAAACTGGAGTTTTTCCAGTGCCACGGTGTTTTTCTCTGGCACCGTGAAGCAAAGTTCATAATCATCGCCGTTTGTCAGCGCCAGGTCCCAGCCTGTTTCCTTTATATGATCACGATAGGCGAGAGAAACAGGGATGTTAGCCAAGAATAAACGTGCACCCACGTGGCTCGCCTCAAGAATATGCCCCAGGTCTGAGAGCAGTCCATCGGAAATATCAATGGCACTGTGGGCGATGTCACGTAAGGCCATGCCTTCTGGAATACGTGGCGTCGGCCGGTGCAGCTTGTCGGCAATCGCTTCGAAAACAGCATCCGGCAGACGCCCTTTGCCAAGCTCATGCTGCAGCGCCAGTCCGGCATCACCCAATTCTCCTGTCACGTAAACCCGGTCGCCCACCCTGGCGCCGGAACGCAACAACGCCCTTCCCTCCGGCACAAAACCCTGCGCCTCGATGGCGATAGCTAAGGGTCCCCGCGAGGTATTACCGCCAACAAGCTGGACATTATACTGGCATGCCAGTGCAAATAATCCTTGGCAGAATTGCTCCAGCCAGGTCGCCTTTACTTCGGGAAGCGTCAGGTTGAGGGTGAACCAGGCGGGCTCCGCCCCCATGGCGGCCAAGTCACTCAAGTTCACGGCCAGCGCCTTGTGGCCAAGGGCCACGGGGTCGGCATCGGGCAGAAAATGCACGCCTGAGACCATCACGTCGGTGGTCACACAAACCTGTTTGCCAAGCGGTGGGGCGAGAATCGCGGCGTCGTCACCGATGCCGAGAACCACATCGGCGCGCTGGACGGGCTGGCGCGCGAAGTAGGTGCGAATCAGCTCAAATTCGTTCAAGGCGGAAATCAGGCAGAAGAGCGCGCGGCCTGAATTTCACCGGAGCGAAGGCCAGCGGCGACCTTGTCGAGGATGGCGTTGACGTACTTGTGTCCATGCTCGGCGCCAAAGGTTTTAGCCAATTCGACGGCCTCGTTCAGGATCACCTTGTAGGGAATTTCGGGATGAAATTCGAACTCGTAGGCGCCAATACGAAGAATGGCACGTTCCACGGGATCAACTTCGCTCAAGTCACGGTCGAGATGCGGGGCAATATGATCGTCCAGTTCATGCAGGTGCAGCGGAACTTCACGAACCAGATGATGGAAGTACTCAAGATCGACATCGTTCATTTCGTGGTCGAGGATAAAATGGTCCTCGATATCACCGGGTGGCTGCTGCGTCAGTTGCCACTGATACAGCGCTTGCACCGCGGCGCGGCGCGCTTTGTGGCGACTGCCCTTGACCATGTGGTGCCCCCTTTACGTTCGCAACTTCTTAAGCAGATTGACCATCTCGATGGCGGTGAGCGCAGCATCGACACCCTTGTTGCCGGCCTTGGTACCGGCGCGCTCGATAGCCTGCTCAATAGTATCCACCGTTAACACCCCGAAAGCCACCGGCAGATCAAACTGCTGGCCAATCTGTGCAATACCCTTGGCGCATTCACCAGCCACGTATTCAAAATGTGGCGTAGCACCACGAATGACTGCGCCCAGCGCGATGAGCGCGTCATATTTCTTGCTGGCTGCCATGTGCTTGAGCGTCAACGGTATTTCAAATGCCCCCGGCACGCGCACCACTTCGATGTTGGCCTGATCCGTGCCGTGACGCACCAGGGTATCGATCGCCCCTTCCAGTAGCCGTTCGCCAATAAAGCCGTTGAACCGCCCGAGGACAATGCCAAAGCGCGCATTGCGAACAACTAAATCACCGTCAATATTTTTCACGTCACTCATCAGGATACCTTCTTCTCTTTGTTTTGCTTGGGCGTATCTTGCTGTGGCATGTGTCCGTCTTCGATGTACTCAATGATCTCAAGACCAAACCCAGACATGCCCGGCGCCTTCATGGCATGCCCCAACACGCGCATCCTGCCAACACCCAGATCCGCCAGGATCTGGCTTCCAAGACCGTAGGTACGCATCTCTTCCCGCCCCTGTTTCCTCGCGGGTAATTCTAATCCCTCATGTTTCCCCTGAAAATGCCGGATGCGATTTACCAGATCGGCGGGCTTCTCTTCCTGCTGTAGAATGACCACGACGCCCGCACCCTCCTCCGCCACACGTGCCAAGGCGCGCTGCAGTGTCCAGGTTCCGGCACGGTGCACATCGGTAAAAAGATCCAGCAGACTTTCCTGCACATGCACACGCACAAGCGTGGGTTGCTCATGCCCAATCCTGCCGCGCACCAGCGCCAGATGCACCGCATTACCAATGTCGTCATGGTAGGCCAGCACGCGAAAATCTCCGAAATCCGTCGGCAGCGAGCATTCGCCCACACGCTGGATGGTGGACTCGTGTTCCATGCGATAACGGATGAGATCGGCGATCGTGCCGATTTTGAGATCGTGCTGCCTGGCAAATTGCTCGAGTTCGGGCAACCGCGCCATGGTGCCGTCTTCGCTCATGATTTCGCAAATCACGCTCGCCGGCTCAAGCCCGGCGAGCCGTGCGAGATCGACACCCGCTTCGGTGTGACCGGCACGGGCGAGTACCCCGCCGCGTTGCGCCATCAACGGGAAGATATGTCCCGGCTGCACGATGTCCGTGGGTTTCGCGCTTTTCTTGACGGCGGCCTGGATGGTGCGCGCCCGATCGGCGGCCGAAATACCGGTCGTGACGCCTTCGGCCGCCTCAATGGAAACTGTAAAATTAGTGGTACGCCGGTGATGCGTATCGCTCACCATCAACGGCAACTGCAACTGCCGGCAGCGTTCTTGGGTCAGGGTCAGGCAAATCAAGCCGCGCCCATATTTGGCCATGAAGTTGACGTCTTCGGCACGCGCGTGCGCCCCAGCCATCACGAGGTCGCCTTCATTCTCACGATCCTCGTCGTCCATAAGGACAACCATGCGGCCGCGTTTAACTTCGTCGATAATTTCAGTTATTGGGCTGATCGGCATAAAAACCACAACAAAATCATGAAATGAGCACACATTATCGCTTATTTCTCTGAGCTTTTCCCAGATTTAAGCACTCTCCAGCCGCTACCGCTTGTCGGCCATATTGCTGCACCCATCCTACGCAGCCTGCGGACGGGGATACCACCGCCATACTCAATATATCGAGAAACTGGCGTGTTATGAAGAATTTCCGGGGTTCATATCCGGACCACTGCAGGCAATGAGTCGATGGAAGCGCGAAAATCTGAAAAAATCCACAGCACCGTCATTATGACCGACCGATTCGCGGAGCGTCGGGCACAGCGGGATACGCTCTCACCGGACGAGGCACTCGAGCCCGGCAGCATGATCGGACGTTACCTAACCCTGAACCGCATTGGTGGCGGAGGCATGGGCGAGGTCTACCGGGCACACGACACGGAGCTCAATCGTACCGTGGCACTGAAGGTCCTGCCGCCACACCTGTGTCAAAACGAAGACTACCTCAAACGTTTCCGAACCGAGGCCCAGGCCCAGGCGCGGCTGAACAGCCCCTACGTCGTCACGCTGTTTTCCACGATGGAACACGCCGCCGGCGAAGTACTGGTGCTGGAATATGTCGAAGGCGAAACCCTGGAGAGGCGGCTTAAAACCCACGGTCTGCTGTCTGCCGGGGAAGCGGCCAGGGTATTCGAACAAACGTTGCGCGGCCTTGATCATATTCACAAGCTGGGGGTGGTTCATCGTGACCTTAAGCCAAGCAATATTTTTATCACCCGTGACGAAGACATAAAACTCATGGATTTCGGCGTGGCGAGACTCTTGGACAGCCAGGACCCCGCACAGCGGGGAACCATGGTCGGCACGCTGCTCTACATTTCACCCGAGCAAATCAACGGCCGGGATACTGACGTGCGTTCCGATATCTACTCGCTTGGTATATGTCTATTTGAAACCGTCACCGGACGACTGCCCTTTGAGCGCCGCAGTGATTACGCCCTCATGCACGCGCATGTACAGGAAATGCCACCGCACCCAAAGAAATTGCAACGGGCGGTTCCACCAGGACTTGAACGGGTCATCCTGAAAGCCATCGAGAAAGATCCGGACCGCCGCTTTCAGAGCGCAGACGAATTCCATAGCGCATTGCTCAAACTGGATTTGACGGAACGACGCCACAGACCGGCTGGATTATCTGCTGATAATTCTGCAGACGAAACCACCTCCGATTCGCGGCGCAATAAAATATTAGGCGGGATCTGGCTCGATCTCTCGTTGGTAGCCGCCGCCATTCTTCTGGTACTGACCCTTGGGCTTTATCCGTTGCATAAGGTCATGCCTGCGGAGAATTTTTCTGGGATATCTGTATCCCGGAGTATTTCCAAGGCGACAGTACCAGACATGAATAACAAACCATCGCCAGCGCTCGTGAATGCTCCCAGCCATACCGCGGATCAAACGGCCAAGTCCAGGAAGGACAAATACGAATCACTCCGGCACGCCTGGGGTGGTTGATCCAGCCTTTGGTAACGCCAAGGATCGGACATGAAACTTATCCGTCGCCCCCTCATAGCAAAACACCTCTTTCTGTCCATCATCATCGGATGTGTTCTGCTGGTGTCCGGCTGCGCCAGCCTCACCCAAGAAACCTGCGCGCAGTTCGAAGAACGCTCCAAGGAAACAGACTATACGACGCAATATCGGAACTCAGATACCGACCTGGAGACCTCTGCTCGTCACTTCAAGCCATTGCCGAAAAATACATCTGCTGTCGCGCGGCTATACAAGCTGCAGCTTGACACCACGACAATAAGCCCATGCCACCATGTCACCATCCATAAGGAACTTTATCTTTTACGCGCCGCCAGGCCAGGAATGGAATTCGAGGAGATACGCGAGTTTTATGCCAGCGATGGAACATTAATTGCCACAAAACGTGAGACTGTGAGCAAGCAGCTCAGTACCAACGGCTACTACGTCGCCACGGTACCACTGCCCATCCCCAGACTGGCGCCCGTGGGCAAATACCTCGTAGTAAGCAAGTTGCTGTTAAGAACGGCGGAAAATCAGCAGGGAACACTGCTTGCAAAAGCGAGCGTGGGTTTTCAGGTCATCCCACGGGGTGGATGCGCACCACCTACTTGAGAAACCCGTGTTGCGCCAGAAATTCGTGGGTAAGCGTTGCGCCGGATTGTGCTGCCTGTTCTCCCAGCAACAGGCGCTCGAGATAACGCGCCAGCAAATCTACCTCCAGATTCACGCCCCTGCCCGGTTTGAAAAGGCCCAGTGTCGTCTCGTTCAGGGTATGAGGCACGATATTGATTTCAAATTCCGCGCCGTGCACGGTATTCACTGTCAGGCTCACACCATCCATACAGATCGAGCCTTTTTCGGCAATGTATTTGGCCAGCGCATCCGGCGCCTTGATACGGAAGCGTACCGAGCGGCCGTCATCCTGGCGGTCCACCACGGTACCCAAACCATCCACATGACCACTCACCAGATGGCCACCCAGCCGCGTCGTCGGAGTCAGGGCCTTCTCCAGGTTTACGGGATCGCCGCCGCGCAGACTCGCAAATACCGTCCGTGTGAGTGTTTCACCAGACACGTCCGCTGTAAAATCGTCCCCGGACAACGCCACCACCGTCAGGCATACACCACTGACAGCAATGCTGTCACCGATTTTCACATCCGCAAGATCGAGCTTGCCGGTAGCCACGCGCACGTGCGCATCACCGCCCTTTGAGTCGATGGCGGCGACTTTCCCCACCGCCTGAATAATTCCCGTGAACATGGATGGAATTCCGTCTTAGTCTAAGAAGATCATTATGCAGATCCGGCCCGCGGCCTAGCGCGGCGCCCGCATCAACATTCGCCAGTCCTGCCCAATGGCACGTACATCCGTAACCTCGAATGACATTCGATCCACCATGCGTGCCAACGGCGGAAGCGCGAACATGCCGCGCTCGGCCCCGCCCATGACATGCGGGGCATAATACAAAACAAGTTCGTCCACCAGATTCGCCTTGAGCATGGCACCGCATAACGTCGCTCCCGCCTCCACCAGCAGCTCATTGACCTCAAGCAAAATCAAGTGCCGCATCAGTGCGGCTAGATCAATGCCTTGCTGTGCCGCAGGCAACACCAGCACCTCGGCACCGGCACGTTTCAAGGCATCCGCCCGCTTCGCATCCTGACTTGTCGTCACCACCAGCGTCCTGCCTTCCCCACGCAGCATTCTTGCCGTGAGCGGCATACGCAACGTACTATCCACTACCACGCGCAACGGCTGACGTCCGATATCCATGTCACGCACAGTGAGCGACGGGTCATCGGCCAGCACCGTGCTGACGCCGGTCAGAATTGCCGAACTGCGTGCGCGCCACTTCTGCACATCCGCGCGCGCGGCGTCGCCCGTAATCCATTTGCTCTCGCCATTAGCCATGGCCGTGCGCCCATCGAGACTCGCGGCAAGCTTGATCCGCACATAAGGCCGGCCATGCTGCATGCGCTGGATGAAACCCGGATTCAGCGCCACGGCTTCGGATTCCATGAGACCCACAGCTACCGTGATCCCATGTTGTTCCAATTCCTTAAACCCTTTACCCGCCACCTGCGGATTGGGATCGCGCATGGCGGCCACCACACGCTGCACGCTGGCCTTGATCAAGGCTTGGGTGCAAGGCGGTGTGCGTCCGTGATGACAGCAGGGTTCCAGGGTCAGGTACACACCCGCGCTGTGCGCATGCAACCCAGCCTGACTCAATGCAAGGATCTCCGCATGGGGCTCACCCGCGCGGACATGCCAGCCCTCGCCGATGATTTTTCCATCCTTCACAATTACACAACCGACGCGCGGATTGGGGTCGGTGGTATAAAGCCCGCGACGCGCCAGTTGCAAGGCACGCGCCATGAAACGGGCGTCGGCGGCGGAGGTCGTCACGGCTTGGTGCCCGGTTTCCGGCCGCGCGTGGGGACCGCCTTGGGTGGCGTGTCACCTTCGGGAATGAGGGAAAGTTGCTGGCGCCGCAGCGCGGCGCTGGGTTCATTCTGCAGACGCTGCACTTCATCACGAAACGCGTTGAGATCCTGGAAGGAACGATAAACCGATGCAAACCGCACATAGGCCACGGGATCGAGCTCCTTCAGTTCCTCCATGATCCATTCACCGATCTGGCGCGAGGGAATCTCGCTTTCGCCGCTGGCCATCAATTTATGACGAATACGTCCGATCATTTTCTCCACAGCCTCAGTATCGATCGGCCGTTTTTCCAGCGCCCGGCTCAGCCCCGCACGGAGTTTTTTTTCATCGAAGGATTCACGGCGGCCGTCGGATTTGGCCACCTGTGGCAGACGCAGCTCGGCACGCTCGAAGGTCGTGAAGCGCTCGCTACATACCTCGCACTCGCGCCGCCGGCGCACGGAATCGCCGTCGTCGGAGAGTCGTGAATCGACGACACGGGTCTCATCGGCGGAACAGAACGGGCAGCGCATATCGGCATAGTACCAAGCGGCGAATGAAAGGCGAACCGCCCCGCCCGGCCCGCCGTTACCGCAGGATATCCTCATATACTGGGAAACGCCGGCAAATCTCCTGCGCCTTGGCCCGGACGGCATCCAGCACAGAGGTATCCTTTGTATTTCCCAGAATATCGCAGATCCAGCCGGCCAGCTCGCGTGATTCTTTTTCGCCGAAACCGCGAGTGGTAATCGCCGGCGTGCCGATGCGAATGCCACTCGTGACGAACGGAGACTGCGGATCGTTCGGCACCGCATTTTTGTTGACCGTGATATGAGCGGCGCCCAACGCCGCTTCCGCATCCTTGCCGGTAATCCCCTTGTCGATGAGGCTGACGAGAAACAGGTGATTGTCGGTGCCACCGGAAACAACCTTGTAGCCTCGATCCATCATCACCTTGGCCATCGCGCGCGCGTTGTTCAGCACCTGCTGCTGGTAAGCCTTGAATCCCGGTTCTAACGCTTCCTTGAAGGCCACGGCCTTCGCCGCAATCACGTGCATCAGTGGTCCGCCCTGGGTGCCGGGAAAGACGAGCGAGTTCAGTTTCTTCTCGATCTCGGGGTTGGCCTTGGCCAGGATAATGCCGCCGCGCGGTCCACGTAAAGTTTTGTGCGTCGTGGTCGTGGTGACATCGGCAATGGACACAGGGTTGGGGTAGATGCCCGTGGCAATCAAACCGGCGACATGTGCCATGTCGACAAACAGATAGGCGCCGACCTTGTCAGCGATACTGCGAAAACGGGCCCAATCGACCACGCGCGAGTAGGCGGAGAAACCGGCGACGATCATTTTTGGTTTGTGCTCGAACGCCAGCTGTTCTACCTGGACGTAATCGATTTCCTCGGTTTTGTCGTTCAGGCCATACTGCACGGCATTGTATATCTTGCCGGAGAAATTGACCTTGGCGCCGTGCGTGAGGTGCCCACCATGGGCGAGGCTCATCCCGAGAACCGTCTCACCGGGCTGCATCAAGGCCATGTATACCGCCGCGTTCGCCTGCGATCCGGAATGAGGCTGAACGTTGGCATAGGCGGCGCCAAACAACTGTTTCGCGCGTTCGATTGCTAGCCGCTCGGCGACATCGACGTATTCGCATCCGCCATAATAACGCTTGCCAGGATAGCCTTCGGCATATTTATTGGTGAGCACCGATCCTTGGGCCTCCAGCACGCGGGGGCTCGCATAGTTCTCGGAAGCGATGAGTTCAATGTGATCTTCCTGGCGGCGGGCCTCGTTGCGGATGGCGGTCCACAATTCGTCGTCATAGCCCTTGATGGTCATATCTTTGGTAAACATGTAAACCCTGAACTCCTGTATCTGACGTCCCGCCGCGTCCCGAACCACCTGGGTGGGGCTACGCCGGTTCTGAAAAGCGGCCTAGGATATACGATTCGAAGCCTCCTTGCATGGGTTGCCGCAGAGAAAAATGCACGGAACGGAAATGGCGGAGTAACAGTACCCTCCGGCACCTGTCAGAAGGTGGGGTTTTTACTGCGGTCGAAATCGCACCACGACACCGGCGTCAAAAGGTGTCTGGGTATGCGCGTTCGGAAACAAAGCATAGTTGGCCCAGATATCACCTGGGAACCCATAGGAGATGTATCAGTGTTACAGGCAGAAACATGGCCCGGCAACAAATCCCGCGCATTAGGGACGACCGTCCTCCAGCGTTTCTTTCTTCACCAGCAACATGTCCTCGCGCGATATCCCAAGCCACATGACAATCGGGCTGGCCACTAGGGCCGAGGAATAAATGCCGAACAGGATGCCGATCGTGAGCGCCAGGGCGAAGTAATGCAGGGTTTCCCCGCCGAAGAACAGCATGGAAAGCACGGCAAGCTGGGTGCTGCCGTGGGTGATGATGGTACGGGACAGCGTACGCGTGATCGCGTTGTCGATGATCTCTGGCACCGAACTCTTGCGCATCTTGCGGAAGTTCTCACGTACGCGGTCGAACACCACCACTGATTCGTTCACGGAATATCCAAAGATGGCCAGCACCGCAGCCAGCACCGTCAGCGAAAATTCCCATTGAAAGAAGGCAAAAAATCCCAGAATGATCACCACATCGTGCAGATTGGCGATGAGGGTGGCAATGCCGAATTTCCACTCAAAACGGGCCCAGAGATACAGCACGACACCCAACGACACAAAAAACAATGCCCACACGCCGTTTTCGACCAATTCCCGGCCGACCTGGGGTCCGACAAACTCCACACGCCGCAATTCCACCGCCGTATCCGCTTGGCGCAGCGACTCCATTACCGTCTCGGACAGCTTGGCGCTGGAGGTTTCCTTGCGTAATGGCAGCCGGATCAGTACGTCACGCGCGGTACCGAAGTTTTGCACACTGACATCGCGAAAACCGAGCGTAGCCAATGAATCGCGGATCTGCGGAACCTCGGCGGGATGGCTATAACTCACCTCCATCACGGTGCCGCCGGTGAAATCGACGCCGAAATTCAGGCCCCTTGTCGCCAGGAAAAAGACCGCCAGCAGGAACGTGATCACGGAAATCACGTTGAATGCCAGTGCGTGGCGCATGAACGGGATGTCTTTTCGTATCTTGAAGAATTCCATGGCGCGTTGTTATCCGGCTGTTTGTCTCATTTCCACTGCGTATTGCCGATGGCAATCCGCTCCAGCTTGCGCCGGCTTCCGTACAGCAGATTCACCATGCTGCGCGACACCATCACGGCGCTGAACATGGAGGTGAGAATGCCGAGACACAATACCACGGCAAAACCTCGAATCGGTCCCGTGCCGAACATGAAGAGCGCCAGACCCGCGATCAAGGCGGTGATGTTGGAGTCGATAATCGTACCGAAGGCGCGTTCATAACCGGCATAGATGCTGGCTTGTGGCGTGTTCCCGTTACGCAATTCCTCGCGGATGCGTTCGTTGATCAGCACGTTGGCGTCGATCGCCATGCCGACCGTCAATGCGATACCGGCCATGCCGGGCAGGGTCAGCGTGGCCTGAAGGATCGACAGCAATGACACCAGCAGAACGACGTTCACCGCCAGCGAGATGACGGAAACAATACCGAAAATGAGGTAGTAAATGATCATAAAGACGGCGATCGCGGTGAAACCCACCCACGTCGAATGAAATCCCTTGGCGATGTTGTCGGCGCCAAGGCTCGGGCCCACCGTGCGTTCCTCGATGATCTCAACCGGGGCCGCGAAGGCGCCGGCACGCAACAGCAAGGAAAGTTCATTGGCTTCCTTGACGGAGTCCATGCCCTCAATCTGAAATCGCTTACCAAGCTGCGAACGGATGACCGGCGCCGTGATCACTTCCTCGATACGTTTACTGACACGCACCGGCCTGCCTTGTTCATCGATCATCGGCTTCCCGTGCTCATCGACCATGGGTTCCGACTTGACCTCGATATACACCACCGCCATACGCTTGCCCACGTTCTCGCCGGTAACGCGCTGGTTGATAGCCGCGCCACGCGCATCGAGCGTGATCGACACAATGGCGCGGTTGCTCTGGCTTTCGAAGCCTGGAGCGGCATCGACGATGTTGTCGCCGGAATAGATCAACCGGTTCTTGAGCAAGATCGGGCGGCCGTCGCGCATCTTGTAAAGCTTGGAGCCGGCCGGAACCTGCCCGCTCAGCGTGCTCCCAAGATCATGCTCTTCATCCACCATCATGATCTCAAGCGTCGCGGTACGTCCGAGGATTTCCTTGGCCTTGGCAGTATCCTGCACGCCCGGCAACTGCACCACGATGCGGTCCGCACCCTGCTGCTGGATGATCGGTTCGGCCACGCCGAGTTCATTGACGCGGTTGCGCAGCGAATTCATGTTCTGCTCAAGTGCAAAACGGCCTTTCTCCACCACCGCTGTCTGTTTCATCCTGGCGTTGATGGCGAACTCATTACCACGGTTGCTGTCGGTCAATTCAAGATCCGGCATCTCCTTGCTCATCAGTTCGCGTCCCTTGTTGCGTTCCTGAACGTCACGAAAACGAATCTCAATGCCACCGCGCTCCTGGCGGGTTACCGTCTGGTACTGCACCTTTTTCTCGCGCAACACACGGCGCATGTCATCGATATAGTTTTCCTCTGCTTTCTTGAGCACGGCGCTCATATCCACTTGCATGAGGAAATGCACGCCGCCGCGAAGATCGAGGCCAAGGTACATGGGCTTGCCGCCGAGCGCGGCGAGCCAGGATGGAGTGGCCGGGAGCAAGTTGAGCGCCACCACATACGTGTCACCCAGTTCCTGGCTTATCAGATCGCGCGCCCGGATCTGAGTTTCGGTATCGGCAAACCGGATTCTTGCCCCCTTGTCGTCGAGCAGCGCACCACTATAGGCCAGATTTGCCTGCTTCAGCTTATCTTCGACATGCGCGAGCAGCGACTGATCAACCTTGGTGGTGCGCGTGGGTGAGATTTGGACGGCAGGATACTCACCAAAAAGATTGGGCAAGGCATAGAGGAACCCCACCGCCACCACGATGAGAACCAGCAAGTATTTCCAGAGAGGGTATTTATTCATTATTCATACAAGCCACGTCGAATCCCGTGACCAGAAGTTATTTTTTTCAGGCTGACTTCATCGTGCCCTTGGGCAATACCGACTGGATGGCATTACGCTGGACTTTGACTTCCACGCCCGCGGCGACCTCAACTGTCACATAGCCATCGCTAAGACCGGTCACACGTCCCAACACGCCGCCCATGGTCACTACCTCATCGCCCTTGGCGATCGCGGCGACCATGGCTTTGTGTTCCTTGGCACGCTTGGCCTGAGGGCGGATAAGAATGAAATAAAACGCGGCGAACAGTACACCGAGCATCACAAGGGTAACTACCGGGCTTCCCTGGGACGGCACACCCGCGGCGGCCGGGGCTTCGGCCCAGGCTTCAGAAATCAGAAAATTCATGGCTATTCCTTATCTATAGTGTCGTTTGGCTCGCCCGGTTCCTCGGAGGGGGCGTCCGGGCGGCGCATACGATAAAACTTCTGAACAAAATCATCCAGTTCTTTTTCTACAATGGCCTCGCGCAGCCCCCGCATCAGGTTCTGGTAATAGTGCAGGTTATGGATCGTAGCCAATCGCGCGCCCAGTATCTCGTTGGCCTGTTGCAAATGGCGCAGATACGCACGGCTATAATGGCGACAGGTGTAGCAGCCACAGAGGCTGTCCACCGGGCCAGTATCACGGGCATATTGGCTGTTTTTGATCTTTACCGCCCCATCGTGGGTAAATAGCCAGCCATTACGGGCATTCCGCGTCGGCATTACACAGTCGAACATGTCCATGCCGCGACGCACCGCCTCCACCAGATCCGTTGGCGTGCCGACCCCCATAAGGTAGCGTGGCTTGTCTACTGGCATCTGCGGAGCGATGTGCGAGAGGATGCGCAACATCTCCTCTTTGCTCTCCCCCACCGAAAGCCCACCGATGGCATAGCCGTCGAACCCGATCTGTTTGAGGCCGGTGAGCGAGATATCGCGTAAATGTTCATACATACCGCCCTGAACGATGCCGAAGAGCGCCGCGGAATGTGTACCATGCGCAGCCTTCGAGCGATCGGCCCAACGCAACGACAGTTCCATCGAGGCGCGCGCCTCGGATTCCGTCGCCGGGTGCTGGGTGCACTCATCGAAGATCATGATGATGTCGGCATCGAGCGCCTGCTGCACCGCCATGGACTCTTCCGGCCCCATGAAGATGCGGTCGCCGTTTACTGGCGACTGGAAATGCACACCCTGCTCGGTGACCTTACGCAACTGGCCAAGACTCCACACCTGAAATCCGCCGGAGTCGGTCAGGATCGGCCCTTCCCAATGCATGAAACGATGCAACCCGCCGTGGGCACGAATCACCTCCACGCCGGGCCGCAACATAAGATGAAAGGTGTTGCCGAGAATGATTTCGGCGCCGATCTCGCGCAACTCCTCCGGGGTCATGGCCTTGACCGTGCCGTAGGTGCCGACCGGCATGAACGCCGGCGTTTCGACGGTGCCACGCGCAAAGATCATGCGACCGCGCCGCGCAGGACCATCATGCGTAATAAGCTCAAACTTCATGGAAGACAATTCATGTAAGTAGATTGATCCTGTAAGTGAGGAAAGCCAGTCGTAATGTACGCGGTCACGAGGCGTATGCCATTATTTGGTGCTGAATATTACATACTGTGGACACAAGCCGAAAGCGTTGGGTATGGGCCAAACCTGTTGCCATGCCAGCGGCAAGCGATGCTCAGAAATGGCTGCGCAAACGCTGAATACGCTCGTCCGTAGAGGGGTGTGTTGAGAGATAATCGGTCATGCCCTTCCAATGGAAACATACATAGCGTCGCCATAACTATAAAATCGGTAGCGCTGCTGCACCGCATGCAGGTAGGCCCCAAGCACCTGCTCCATGCCGCCAAAGGCGCACACCAGCATGAGCAGTGTGGACTCGGGTAAATGAAAATTAGTCAACAGTGCGTCAGCAATCTGGAACCGATAACCCGGGTAAATAAAAATATCCGTCTCCCCTTCGTACGATGTCACCCGGCCATCCCTGGCGGCTGTCTCCAGTACCCGCATCACGGTTGTACCAATAGCGATCACACGCCGGCCGGCAGCCTTGGCCACGTTAATTTGATCGCAGGTGGCCTGATCGATCCGCAAAAATTCCTTGTGCATGCGATGGGTGTGAATGTCATCGACGCGCAAGGGCTGAAATGTGCCAGCGCCCACATGCAGCGTCACGTAGGCACTCTCCACGCCCAGCGCTTTGAGACGCGCCATCATGGCCTCATCGAAATGCAGGCCCGCCGTCGGTGCGGCCACAGCGCCATGGTGCCGGGCATAGATTGTTTGATAACGCTCGGTATCACCAACTTCATCCGCGCGGGATATATAAGGTGGGAGCGGCATGTGCCCAATGCGGTCGAGGATCTGCCATAAAGGCTCATCCACCATAAAGGCCAGCTCGTAAAAATCGCCATGACGGCCCTTGACCTGCGCCGCCACACCCCCTTCAAGCGAAATTCCTGAACCAGGCTTGGGGGGTTTGCTGGCGCGCACCTGCGCCAATGCCCGGTGTGCGTCCAGGATACGCTCGACCAGCACCTCGACACGCCCGCCGGTGTCCTTGACCCCGAATAGCCGTGCCGGTATCACACGTGTGTCGTTGAACACCAGCAAGTCGTCCGCGCGCAACAGGGAGGGCAGATCGGTAAACTGCGCATCCCGGCATCCGCCGGTGGCGCCATCAAGAACCAGCAAACGGCTCGCAGACCGCGGCGAGGCAGGATGCTGAGCGATCAGCTCGGTGGGCAGATAATAGTGAAAATCAGATTTCCGCATGGTGCGCTTGACCGGGCAACTCGGAAAACATCATATCGAGGGAGGTCACCCAAGCAGGGATTCATACTATACTATCCTGCCAATACTTGTCTTAACCCACTGAGGAAACATGCCCGGTAAACGCTACACACTCGAAGTCCAGCCTGTCATTCCGGACCGCCTCAAACGGCTGCAGGAACTGGCTAACGATCTCCTGTACAGCTGGGACCGTCAAGTGCGCGGACTGTTTTTTCGTCTCGACCGCGAGCTGTGGGAAACCTGCACACACAACCCCAAGGTATTTCTGCGCCGCGTCTCGCAGAAACGCCTGGATGAAGCGGCAGACGACAGCGTCTTTCTGGAAGATTACAACCGCGTACTGTCGGTTTACGACACCTATCACCAGGAACGCGCCGAACCAGGCATTCAGCAGTTACTCGACCCCACGGAAGACATGGTCGCCTATTTCTGCGCCGAGTTCGGCTTCCACGAGAGCTTCCAGATCTACTCCGGCGGCCTCGGTATCTTGGCCGGCGATTACTGCAAGGCCGCCAGCGACCTCGGCCTCCCCTTTGTCGCCATGGGCATGCTCTACCGCCAAGGATATTTTACCCAAACCATCGATGCGCACGGCAACCAGGTCGCGCATTACGCACCTACCCATTTCGCCGATTTGCCGGTTTTCCCGGCCACGAATACCAAAGGCGAGGAAATCCACGTGCACGTGGACATGCCCGGGCGGCGTGTGATGCTCAAGGTGTGGAAAGCCAAGGCCGGGCATATCACGCTTTATCTTCTCGACAGCGATCTTTCCGACAACGCTGAGGCCGACCGCCGCATCACCTATCAGCTATATGGCGGCGACATCAACACGCGCATCCAGCAGGAGATCGTCCTGGGTATCGGTGGTGTGCGGGCACTGCAAGCTGTCGGTCTCCATCCAACCATATGGCACATCAACGAAGGACACGCTGCCTTTCTGATACTTGAACGCTGCCGCAAACACGTGTCCAAGGGACTCGACTTTGACAGCGCCTTCGAGTTGGTGGCGGCCAGTACCGTATTCACGACACACACACCGGTTCCGGCCGGCCATGATATCTTTGATCATCACCTCATGAGCACGTATTTCGAGGAATACGCGAAAGAACTTGGCATCGACATGGATTATTTTCTGTCACTTGGCTCAAGCCCTAACAATCAGGGCGGTTTTAATCAAACGTCGCTCGCCCTACGCGGTTCACGCTTTCGCAACGGCGTCTCCCGCATTCACGGCAGTGTGGCGGCACGCATGGCCTCCTACATCTGGCCACAGATACCGCCCGAAGAAAACCCGATGGGCTACGTCACCAACGGCGTACACGTACCGACTTTCCTGGCACGTGAATGGGCCAATCTGTTTGACATGCGTTTCGGCGGCGGATGGCGCAACGAGCTGCTGAACCCGGAATTCTGGGAACATGTCGATAGCATTCCCAACCACAGTTACTGGAGCGTGCTGCAGTCGCTCAAGGCGGAGATGCTGGTAAATGTGCGCGGCCGCGTCCTACTCCAGCAGCGGCGCAATGGTTGCAGCGAGGCCATCATCGAACGACTGACAAGACACCTCACACCAAAGTCGGCGGACACACTCATCATCGGTTTCGCGCGCCGCTTTGCGACCTACAAGCGCGCCACGCTTTTATTTTCCGACCCCGTGCGGCTCGCACGCCTGTTCAACGATCCAAAACGCCCCGTGCTGCTCATCTTCGCCGGCAAGGCGCATCCGCACGACATGCCCGCACAACGTCTGATCCAAGTGATCCATGAATATTCACACCGCCCGGAGTTTGAGGGCAAAATCATCCTGGTAGAGGGTTACGATCTGGCCTTGGCGCGCAAGCTGGTTACCGGTGTGGACGTATGGCTCAACACCCCGGAATTTCCGATGGAGGCCAGCGGCACTTCCGGCGAGAAAGCCGGCATCAACGGCGTTTCGAATCTGAGCGTGCTCGACGGCTGGTGGGGCGAGGGGTACAACGGCGAAAACGGCTGGGCCATCACCCCGCACGGCCCGCAATACGACAGCACCTATCGCAACCGCGAGGAAAGTCAGGAACTCCTCGACATCCTTGAGAACCAGGTTATTCCACTTTACTATGAGCGCAGTGGTTACGGTTATCCGGAAGGCTGGGTGAAAAAATCCAAGAACTCGATGAAATCACTCATACCACGCTTCAATGCCGAGCGCATGGTGATGGACTACGTCAAGAACTACTACTCGCTGGCAAAACGGCAACGCCTCACGATGATGGGAAACCAGTTCTCCCGCGCCAAGGAAGTCGCCGCGTGGCGCAAGCGGCTGGAACACAACTGGCCAGGCGTGAGCCTGCGCCGCCTCGACCATGTGCCCAATGAAATTCGCTCGGGCGAAGTATTGCCAATGCGTGTCGCCGCGCGCCTGAACGGATTACATGCCGATGACGTGTTGGTGGAATGTCTCGTCGGACGGGAGGTCGAAAATGGCGAATTCGTCCGGCTCGACAGTCACACCTTCACGCCGGAAATCCAGAATGACAATGGCGAGACCGTATTCAAACTGGATCTGACACCGCGACTGCCCGGATTGCAGTATTACAAAATCCGCATGTTCCCGTTTCACCCTGCCCTGTCACACCGCTTCGAATCGGGCTACATGATCTGGCTTTGATTTTAAGTACCTGACATCTGTCAATCTCGTTAGAGCGCGTCCGGCCTCTTCAGAGGCGCCCATACAACTGCGCCAAGCGGCGGGAACGCGCCGTGGTGTCCGGCGCGAGCTGATCCCATTCGAAACGCCAACCCCAGTTGCCCTCGGTCGTGCCCGGCGTATTCATGCGCTGGCCGCGCCCGAGCATCAGAATGTCCTGCATCGGTATGACGGCAAGTCGCGATACGGAGGAAAGTGCGGCACGGATCATCGGCCACGGCATGGGCTCATGCGGGTAGCCGAGATACTCCACCACGAAGAGCTGCCGCTCGGCGGGAAGATTTTCAAACCAGGCCATGGTCGTGTCGTTATCGTGCGTACCGGTATAGACGACGCTATCGACACGATGGTTATGCGGCAAGTAAGGATTGTTTGAGTCGCTGTCAAAGGCGAAATGGAGAATCTTCATGCCCGGCAGAGCGAACTTCTCGCGCAAGGCATTCACTTCGGGCGTGATCAGGCCCAGGTCCTCCGCCACTAGGGGCAATGCGCCGAAATAGGAGCGCAGGGTTTCAAACAGCGCCGCACCCGGAACCTTGATCCAGCGCCCGTTCACCGCCGTCTGTTCTGACGCCGGAATCTCCCAGTGCGCCTCAAAGCCGCGAAAATGATCGATGCGCAAGAGATCGAAACGCCGAAACTCGGTGCGCATCCGTTCGATCCACCAGCGGAACCCATCGGCCTGCATCCGATCCCAGCGATAGAGCGGATTACCCCAGCGTTGCCCGTCTTTTGAAAAATAATCCGGCGGCACGCCCGCGACCACGGTCGGTTCGCCCTTGTCATCGAGTGTAAAGTAATCCCGATGAATCCATACATCCACGCTATCGAGCGCGACGAAGATGGGCATGTCTCCGAACAACAATACACCCAGATCACCAGCACGAGCCTTCAATTCCTGCCATTGCCGGGCAAACACAAACTGCTCGAAACACACCTGGACGATGTCATCGGCAAGACGTTTGCGCGTGGAAGCCAGCGCCTGCGGTTCACGGTCACGCAAAGGCGCGGGCCATTGATACCATGCCTGACCGTTAAATTCCCGGCGCAAGGCGCGATAAAGCGCGTAGTCGTCAAGCCAGTATGCTTCCGCGACCACGTAGTCCTCGAAGGCCTCGTGATCGGCTTGCGAGGCGCGTTGTGCGAAAATGCCATGGGATCGGGCGAGACAATTCACGCGATAGGCCATCGCGCTTTCCGCATCCGGCACGTTGAAACCGTCCAGCCAGCCCCTCTCCACCAATCGGTCAAGGCTAATGAGCATCGGATTCCCGGCGTGCAGTGAAAGAGAATGGTAAGGAGAACCGTCGCGGTGGGTCGGCCCAAGCGGCAACATCTGCCAGACGGTAAACCCTGACTGCGCCAGAAATTCGAGAAAGCGATGCGCCTCCGGCCCGAGGTCGCCACTGCCCATCTCCCCAGGCAAGGAGGTGGGATGCAGCAACACGCCGGCACGACGTTTATCCAGGATATGTTTCGAGTTCATTACGTTTCAATGTAGCCGCTTTGAATCCGACTCGCAGAGCTTGAAGCCAATTTAGTGCTTAATTCGTTTTTCCCGGCCGCATCACCCCTCCGTGCATGGGGGTGCCGCCGCCACGCGTGAACACCTGGGCCAGGTATTCCGGCGGCTCCTGGCCAAGCAACTGATAGAGATTCGTGAGGTGCTGGCGGTAGAGCCGTTCGAAGTCGGATACCGTCGCCGCGGGGTTATCGCCGCCAAACCACCAGAACCAGTCGGAGCCTTCGCACACCGCGAGCTGCCGCTCGGCCCTCGCCCTCTGCTCGTCGCCGAGCTTACCCGCCACGGCATCGAAGACACGTTTGGCGTCGCCCAGCATGTCCCAGCCCCGGTTCTTGTCCGGCTCGCCTATCCAGGTGGAAAGCGTTCCATAAACCCAGGAGCCGGCGACAATGCGTTGCAAGGGAAGTGGCTGGACGGCGCTGTCCTTCAGACACGCCGAGAAGGTAGTGAGCTCGATTCGGGGATGTTCTGACAGACGTTGATACAGGGCACTCAGAAAATGGTAGGCGTTTTCCGGATAATGCTCCCAGGCATTCTCGCCATCCATGATGATCGATACGACATGCCCCGAATGTTCCTTGTAACTGTCGGCGATGTTCACGAGATTATGCACCAGGTTACTGACGGCATCGTCCGCATGCCAGGTGGCATAGGTAAAGCCGATCAGATCTGACAAACCGTCATCGCGAAAGAAACAGGCAATGTTGCTATCGGCCACGGAGTACGGGTTGTAGAGCCAAGCTTCCTTTGGCGTCAGTGGCGCCTGGCCAGATTTCGCCAGGCTATTGTGCAACACGCCTTCGCCGCTCGCGGCCCAGGAGAATCCAGCTTCACCAAGCAACGTGAGTGCGTCATGACTCACCGCTCCTTCAGACGGCCAACAACCGGAGGGAGCACGTCCAAAATGACGCCGGAAGACCTCGTTCCCCTCACGGATGTGCCAGCGGGCGCGCTCGATACCACCGGGATAGGACTCCATGTGTGGCAACGGGGCATCCGGCATGGCATCGTGTACACATTTGAAATCGAGCAACAACGGCAGGATCGGGTGCGCATAGGGCGTCACCGAGAGTTCCACCTGACCACGCTCCGCCAGCCGCGTATAACGAGGCGTGATGCTTTCCAGTTGTTCGCCGATCACGGCAAGCAATTCACGCCGGTCGTGCAGCGTGTATCCTGTCTCCTTGTCGATCAAGCGCTTGATGCGCGCATCGCTGCGGCGCACAGTCTCACCCAGCCAGGCAAGGTGATACCACATGAGCAGATCGGCAAAAAACTGGCCACTCATGTAGTGCACCGCCTCGGGCTGCTGCCGCAACCACGCCGCCATGTCGGCGAGACGTCGATACGCGGGGAAACGACCGATCATGCGCGTTTCATTCGCGCGCAGACACTCCCTGGCGATCACCAGCCGCAGCTCATCGTCCGCTGGCAATACCGGCTGGACGAGCGCGGCCAGCAGCGGATCGTGGATGGCGAGACTGTTGGTGAGAAATCCCTTTATCTGACGGGCATAGTCATCAATCTGTTCCAGCAGCACCGGCACGAAATTAACGACGGCACGCGCCGCCGGCGCGGCTTCGAGATGTGCCGCCATGTCGACGTAATCTTTGATCGCATGCAGGTAAGTCCAGGGCAAATGATAGACGCCGCTCAGAAGATCACCATACTGTGGCTGGTGCATGTGCCAGCACAGCACTACCTTGAGCCGCGGATCAGCGGACATGATGCAGTTCCTGTCCGAGCATCTCCGGTGTCACCAGCACCACTCCACGAGGGGTCACATAAAAACGCTTGGCATCGTCTTCAAGATTTTCGCCAACCACGGTGCCTTCCGGAAGGTGACAACCCTTGTCGATCACGACTTTTCTGAGACGGCAATGCCGACCAATGGTGACATTCGGGAGAACCACGGAGTCCGTGATGGTCGTATAGGAATGCACGTGTACATTGGAGAACAACAATGAGCGGCGCACAATGGCCCCGGAAATAATGTCACCGCCGGATACCATCGAGTCCACGGCCATGCCACGCCGGTCATCGTCATCGAAGATAAACTTGGCGGGGGGCAATTGCTCCTGATAGGTCCAGATAGGCCACTCCTCGTCATAGAGATTCAACTCGGGAGTGATGCCGATCAACTCCATGTTCGCTTCCCAATACGCATCGACCGTTCCCACGTCCCGCCAGTAGGATTGTTTACTGCCCTGCGGACCACGGAAGTGGTAGGCCATGATCCGGTAGTCATTGATGATGGCGGGGATGATGTCCTTGCCAAAGTCATGTGAGGAGTTTCGCTGGTCCGCATCCTTGATGAGCTGCTCATACAGAAAGTCCGTATTGAAAACGTAGATACCCATGGAGGCGAGCGCCGCGTCCGGACGGCCAGGACAGGGTTCTGGGTTATTCGGTTTCTCGGCAAAACGGATCACCCGTCCGCTGGTGTCGACCGTCATCACGCCAAAATCCTGAGCCCGATCAAGGGGCACATCGATGCAACCAACCGTCATGTCGGCATCGTGGTCGACGTGATGAGCAATCATGGCGCCGTAATCCATCTTATAGACATGGTCGCCAGCGAGAATCAAAACAAACTTGGGCGCGTGATTGCGGATGATATCCAGATTCTGGTACACAGCATCGGCGGTACCGGCATACCATGAGGTTTCAATGCGCTGCTGGGCCGGCAGTAATTCAACAAACTCACTGAATTCGCCACGCAGAAATCCCCAGCCCTTCTGAATATGTTGAATCAGCGAATGTGCCTTGTACTGCGTGAGCACGCCCACACGGCGGATACCGGAATTGATGCAATTGGAGAGCGGGAAATCGATGATGCGAAACTTTCCACCGAAAGGAACGGCAGGTTTCGCGCGCCAAAGGGTCAGCTGACTCAGACGCGTACCGCGCCCTCCGGCAAGGATCAGGGCCAGCGTGTCTCGTGCTAGACGCCTGACAAGGCGTGTGGCCTGACTCTGCTGCATGCGAACACCGTCCTTAATGTCTTGTTCCACGAAACACGGGAAATCCACTTCCTACATCTCAAAATTTACCACATCGCCACACTTTCAAATACACTACGGTTTCTAGCCCACACTTTCACTGAAAAGTCGAACGGCGCGATGCTAAAAATTCTCTTTGTCGCCAGCGAAGCGCATCCCCTGGTTAAGACCGGTGGATTGGGCGATGTCGCCGGAATCCTGCCAGCGGCTCTGCAATCGCTTCATGCTGACGTGCGCCTGCTCTTGCCAGCCTATCGCGATACCCTGGCCGCTGCCGGAAAATTAAAAAACGTGGCACAGATTTTTCTGCCAACCCTGGCGCAAGGCGTGCGCCTACTCGAAGGAAAACTTCCCGGCACGCGTGTCAAAACCTGGCTGGTGGACTTTCCCCCGGCCTTCGATCGTCCCGGCAATCCCTATCTCAACGCCCACGGTCAACCCTGGCATGACAACGCCTCACGTTATGCGCTGTTTGCGCGCGTGGCAACGCAGATTGCCTTGAACCAGTCTGGTCTGAAATGGCAACCGGATCTGGTCCATTGTCACGACTGGCAAACCGGGCTGGTACCCGCGTTGCTGGACATAGAGGAGAAACGGCCCGCCACGGTTTTCACGATTCACAATCTTGCCTACCAGGGTCTGTTCCCCCACGAGACCTTCACCGCCCTTGAGCTGTCGTCATCTCTGTGGTCCCCGGAGGCGCTCGAATTTCACGGCAGCCTATCGTTCATCAAGGGCGGGCTCGTGTTTGCCGATCGACTGACGACGGTCAGCCCGACCTATGCGCGCGAAATCCAGACCCCTGAATTCGGCGGTGGTCTGGATGGGTTGCTGCGTTTCCGCGCCGGATCCCTCACCGGCATCCTGAATGGCATTGACGAGAAAACCTGGAACCCGGCGGACGATACGCATATCGCCAAACGCTATTCAGCCCACCGCCTGACCGGCAAACAGGCAAACAAACTTGCCCTGCAAAAAGAACTTGGCCTGCCGGCCGCTCCCCAGATCCCATTGATCGGGATTGTGGGCAGACTGGTACAACAGAAAGGCATCGACCTTGTCCTCGATGCCATGCCAGCGCTCATGGACCGGGCCATTCAGGTGGTAGTGCTCGGTACCGGCGATGTGGATTATGAAAATTCCCTGCGGACACAGGCGGTGCGTTATCCGGCCCAGTTGGCCGTACGTATCGGTTACGATGAAGCCGCCGCACACCGCATTGAAGCCGGTGCCGACATGTTTCTCATGCCATCCCGCTTCGAACCCTGTGGTCTCAACCAGCTCTACAGTCTGCGCTACGGCACTCTGCCCATTGTGCGCCGTATTGGCGGACTGGCGGATACGGTGGTCGATGCCACATCAGAAAATCTTTCCGCCGGGACAGCCACGGGCATCGTATTCGGCCAGGCGAACATGGATGAATTAATCCTCGCCGTCGAACGTGCTCTTACGCTATACAAGAACAGACCACTCTGGCGAAAAACGATGCTTACCGGCATGCGGCAGGATTTCGGCTGGCATCACAGCGCCACGGAGTACCTCCAGCTGTACGAACAGACTCTCCTTACCCGGAAAGTCTGAAAGTTGTTTCCCGCCGTAACTTCATGTACCGCCGGAGGTAGCACGCGCCTTCACCTCTCCCCGTTGCCGGCGTGCATAGTCCTCCAGCTGGCGCGCGATGGCATCGAAGGCATCTCGCACAGCGACATAGACATCCTCATGCTCGGCGTTGTTGGCCACCAGCTCCGCACCCGGAACGGTGAGATCGATGCGCACGCTGTGGAGTTTTCCCTGATGCTTGTGCCGTTGTGACATCTCGATCACCACATGGCACCCCATGATCCGGTCATAATAACGACCCAGCTTGCCCGCCTTCTCGCGGACACGTGCTTCGACCGCCTCCGACGGCGGTACGTCTCGAAAGGTCACTTGTAATGGAGTCTGCATAGTACCCTCACGTTGCGTTAGTAAAATGTCTCAGGCTACGGTAACACCCTTCTCAAGATACACATCCTGAATCGCGTGGAGTAACGCCACGCCTTCCTTCATCGGACGCTGGAACGCCTTGCGCCCGGAAATCAGTCCCATGCCACCAGCGCGCTTGTTGATCACCGCCGTGCGTACAGCCTGCGCCAAATCGTTCTCGCCAGAGGCACCTCCTGAATTGATGAGCCCTGCGCGCCCCATGTAACAATTAACTACTTGGTAGCGGGTAAGGTCGACAGGATGATCGGTGGTCAGTTCCGAATAAACCTTTTTGTGGGTCTTGCCAAAATCAAGCGCCGTATAACCGCCGTTGTTCTCCGCCTGCTTCTGCTTGATGATATCCGCCTCGATCGTCACGCCTAGATGGTTCGCCTGTCCGGTCAGGTCCGCGGAAAGGTGGTAATCCACACCATCCTTTTTGAAAGCACTGTTGCGCAGATAGCACCACAGCACACAGGCCATCCCCAGCTCATGCGCATGGCGAAAGGCACCCGTGATCTCCTGAATCTGCCGATCCGACTCTTCCGAGCCATAATAAATTGTCGCTCCCACGGCCGAGGCGCCCAGATCCCACGCCTGTTGGACACCGGCAAAAAGAATCTGATTGTGCTGATTCGGATAGGTCAGCAATTCGTTATGGTTGATTTTCACGATAAAAGGGATTTTGTGCGCATACTGGCGCGCCACCGAGCCGAGCACGCCCAGCGTGGAGGCCACCGCATTGCACCCGCCCTCGATGGCAAGCCGGACAATGTTCTCCGGGTCGAAGTAATCGGGATTGGGCGCAAAGGCACTTCCCCCCGAATGCTCGATCCCCTGATCCACCGGCAAAACAGAGAGGTAGCCACTGCCCCCGAGCCGGCCGTGACCGATTATCCGCTGAAGGTTGCGCAGCACCTGGATATTACGATCGGAAACACGATGAATACGGTCCACAAAATCCGGACCTGGCAGATGCAGACGTTCCTTCGGAACCGTGCGGCACACATGGTTCAACAGAGAATCTGCGTCCTTTCCCAGCCACTGCACGATGCGATCCATATCTGACACCTCGCGCGGCTTAGTTTCTGTAGTGCGGATCTACCCAACAGCGTGGCAGGCGCTCCCCGGAGGGGAACACCAGATCGGTTTTCGTGAAACCTGCCGCGTCCGGCATCTCTTCGCCGGCGTGGAACCTGCCTTTTGCCTCACGCTTAAAGGGGTCAAAAAGCGCTTCCAGATCCAGAATCTCGACCAGATCGTTGCTAGGCCTGTGTCTGAGAAACATGATTCCCCTAAGTTCATGATCCACGGCCTTGGCGCCGTCGTCTGGCAAAATTGTGCGTCCATTGTGTTGCCCAGACATTGACCAAGATCAACAAAATGGTGCAATCGCCAAGGATATTTGTGCGAGTTTCCCGAGGAAATACACACTTTACAATTACGGGCAAGAGTGAAAGGATGAAGCTTCGTGTATCACTAGAGCCACTATCCCGAAATTTCCTGTGCAATCAACCTTCATGGGGTAAGGCAATGGTATCCAAAACAATCGCGGAACTTCGCGCACTGGCAAAATCCCGGGGATTGAAAGGCTACTCCAAACTTTCAATTGCGGAACTTCGGCGCGTGCTGGCACAGCCAAAAAACCCGGCTGCACCCAAAGCCAAAAAATCGAAACCGGCGCCGCAGAAGACCGCAGCAAAGCCGGCGGCACGTTCTTCGCGCCGCACCTCCCCGAAGAAAACTGCTGTCCGTCCGACGCATGTGGCGGCGGCTTCCGGGTCAACACGTGAAGAGCCGACGATCAGCCTCATGTCGAGTGCTGTGCGACAGTCAAGTGATGAAGAACGGGTGGAAGACGCCAAATATGCCGTGACGCCGCGCGGCATCACCGTATCCTTGCGCCCTTCTGTCACTGACCTCGGGGAAGATATCGACCGGCTGCCGGTGCTGCGTGAACCCGCGCTTTGTCTGCTGCCGCAGAAGCCCGGCGTCCTGCATGCCTATTGGATACTGGAACCGGGCGCGACCACGCGCCAGCCTGGCATGAAGTTGCGGCTTTGCCGCATTGCGGATGACACACTCCATGTCATACAGGAAATTCCATTACCCGGCGAGCGTGGTCATTGGTATTTCCATGTCGACGACCAGTCCGAGCCTGGCGGCTTTTACGCACACCTCGGTTATTACCGCGACACCGGCGAGTTCGTCACCGCCATCCACCGCGGCATTGCCCGCATTCCGGGTCTCTACGCCTCCGGGCGTACCGACCGTCAATGGTGGATCAGCGACCAGAAATTCCGCGAAATGTATTTGCGCGCTGGTGGTTTCGTAACGGGGGCACAACTCGGCTGGACGTCATCAATCGGCAGCCCGCGCGGCGGGGAACGATTGGGCTGGACAAACGCCATCAGCAGCAGCAAACGGTAGTTCAATCAGCGTGAACCCTAAAGGTTACTTTGCGCTCGTTCTGCATGCCCACCTTCCGTTCGTGCGTCACCCGGAGTATGACCGCTTTCTCGAGGAAGACTGGTTCTTCGAGGCGCTGACCGAGACCTACCTGCCGCTTCTCGATGTCTACGAGGGACTCGTGCGCGACGGCGTGCACTTTCGCGTGACGATGTCACTCACCCCTACTCTGCTTTCCATGATGACCGATCCCCTGCTGCAGGGCCGTTACCTCCGCTATCTCGACGAGCGCCTGGAAGCCCTGAAAGGAGAACGGAAACGCACGGCGCATGACCACTATTTTCATCCGGTGGTACTGTTCTATACCAACCTCTACGAACACTTGCGGCAAAGATTCGTGGAACAGGACCATCTTGACGTGACGCTGGCCTTCCGCCGGTTGATGGAAAGCGGCCACCTTGAGATCATCACCTGCGGCGCCACACATGGGTACTTCCCGCTGCTCGCCACGCATGCGGAAAGCCTGTACGCACAATTGTCCATGGCCGTGCGCACACACCAGCGTATCCTCGGGCGACGGCCACGCGGTATCTGGTTGCCGGAATGCGGTTACAAGCCTGGGCTCGATCGTCTCCTGAACGAATTCGGCTTCGATCATTTTTTCCTCGATTCGCACGGCCTGCTGAATGCCGACCCCCGCCCCAAATATGGCGTGCACCGTCCGGCACGCACACCGGGCGGTCCGGCTGCGTTCGCCCGCGATTACGAATCCTCCAAGCAGGTCTGGGCCGCGGAAGAAGGCTATCCCGGCGATCCGACCTACCGGGAGTTTTACCGTGACGCTGGTTTTGACGTAAACGATGAGCACATTCGCAGGCTCCGCCACGCCGGTATCGCCACCTTCACGGGCCTGAAATATCACCGCATCACGGGCAAGTCCGACTGGAAGGAACCTTATCATCCCGGCTGGGCGCGTGAACGTGCCGCGTCGCACGCGGGCCATTTCATGTTCAATCGCCAGAGACAGGTGGAGTGGCTGTCGTCCTTCTTCGATGCGCCGCCGCTCATCGTCGCACCCTACGACGCCGAACTCTTCGGCCATTGGTGGTTCGAGGGACCGCAGTGGATCGATTTTCTGCTGCGTAAAACCGCATACGATCAAAGCGACATCCAGTCCCTGACGCCGGCCGAGTATCTCGATCGCCATGGCCACCTGCAAACCGTCACGCCACCCGAGTGCAGCTGGGGCGCCGGCGGATTTCACGAGGTGTGGCTCAACGGCTCAAACGACTGGATCTATCCCTACCTGCACGCCGCCGCAGAACGGATGATTGCCCTGGTGCAAGGCTTTCCGAATGCAGAGGGCCTAATGCGCTGGACACTCGACCAGGCGGCGCGGGAACTCCTGCTCGCACAATCGAGCGACTGGGCCTTCATCATGAAGACCGGTACCAGCGTCGATTATGCCGTGAAGCGGTTCAAGACTCACATTCACCGTTTCAATCGACTCGCGGACATGACCGAGCACAACACCTACGATGAAAATTACCTGCGGGAAGTCACCGCGCGCGACAGCCTGTTCCCCGACATGGATTACCGGATTTTCCAAAACCGGCCTTTACTTTGACCTAGGTTAGCGGGGATCTGGATCTGGGCATGAAAAAAGGACTGACCCGTCCCGAGACAGACCACACGCTGCTGGGCAACATTACGTTTCGATTCTAGTGATTCACGATTGCTATCGTCATAGACGGCTCGCCACGATTGCTGCCCCCATTAATCCGACGTTCGGGTTCATCACCACCTGCACAGGCACAGCCGCAAGAAGCGGAGCCATTCGACCTTTGTTCAAAAAGGCACGCATGAACGTTCCGTCAGTCAGTTTATGGATAATCTTCGGTGCAATACCGCCGGCAATATAAACTCCGCCGCTGGCCCCCGCAGAAAGCGCCAAATTGCCTGCCTGCGCCCCGTATACCCTGACAAAAAGATCCAAGGCCTGCGTCGCAAACATATCAGTTCCCGATAAAGCCAGTTCAGAAATCGCCGCCGCCGGATCGACAGCGCGCAGCAGATCGACATGCGCCGATGCCTTCACGGCATCACGTTCACACAGGTAACTGTAGATCAGTGCAAGGCCCGGCCCTGATACGATGCGCTCGTAAGAAATGTGGTCAAAATGCTGCCGCAGGTAGTGCCACAAACCAATCTGCAAACCATCCGTGGGCGCAAAATCAGTATGTCCACCTTCGGTGGCGACGGACTCATAGTGACCGTGCTGCCAAACGAGCATTCCCTGCCCCAGCCCTGTGCCGGCACCGATGACGGCGCGCGGGGCGCGGGCCTGCGCCCTGCCTTCCTGCAACAGCACCCGATCCTGCGTAGCCAGAGCCTCTATACCATGACCCACCGCCTGAAAATCATTGATCAACCGCACCTTGGGAAGGTTGAATTCGCGCGCGAGTGCCACGCTGTCTATCTCCCACGGAAGGTTGGTTACTTTCGCGATCTGATAAGGCCCAGCCTCTGTCACCGGCCCGGCAATACCAAAACAGGCGGCATCGATAGCCGAATCATGGTGCAGCAATTTCAGGAATTTCTGAACGATTGACGATAAACTGGAGAATGCGCTGCTCTCGTAGCGCTGCTCTTCGACCACCCGACAGCTGCCTGCGCCAACGTGCGCAAGCTGAAGCAACACCTTCGTCCCGCCTATGTCACCTGCCAGCACATGCATTGCTTTATTGTCCACGCCTACATCCGTGCATCACATTGTTATCCGGATAGGAGGATTGTTATACTATCAAGGATTAAGCCGGGGTGGCGGAACTGGTAGACGCGCCAGACTCAAAATCTGGTGGTGGAAACACCGTGTCGGTTCGATTCCGACCCTCGGTACCATTAAATCAATGGGCTACAGTGATGTGGCCCTTTTGATTTTTGGTTCCGTTTTCTCCCTGTCCCAAATTTGTATCACTGTTGTCGACAATACGGGGCTTGGCAAGCTTCTCGGCGTACTCCGCCAGATGCTCGGACGCGAGATGTCCATAACGTCGGACCATCTCTGCCGTCTCCCAACCACCGAGTTCCTGCAACACGTGCAACGGTGTTCCTTGCTGTACGTGCCACGAGGCCCAAGTGTGCCGCAGATCGTGCCAACGGAAGTTCTCGAGGCCCGCGTCCTTGACGCCCGCGCGCCACCGTTCTCCGTTGATGCCACGAATCGGCGCCCGGCGCCGATAGCTGAACACGTAGACCGGATGCTTGCCTTGCAGACGCCTCAACACAAGCATGGCCGCCGCGTTCAGCGGCACGGGAATGGCCTTCCTCGCCTTGGCCTGATCCGGATGCACCCACGCACAGCGCCGTTCCAGATCCACCTGTGACCACTGCAGGTCCGTCACATTCCGGCGCCGCAGCCCTGTTTCCAGGCTAAAACGCACGGCCTCCGCGATGTGCACCGGCAATTTGGCGGTCAGCCGCTCAGCCTCCTCCCGCGTGATGAACCGGATGCGCCGCTTGGGCTCCGGGAGCATATGGACCTTTGGGACACGATCAATCCATTCCCAGTCAAAGGCGGCCTTCCGTAGGATGGCCCGCACTACAGCCAACATTCGGTTACAGGTCGCATTGGCCACACCCGTTCTTAGCTTTGCGCCCTTCAGTTCCTCGACCACGTCCCGTGTGACGTCGTCGAGGTACTTCCCGCACAGGTGACCATCTAGCCATTTGAGAATCCGCTTGTCCTCGACGTGGCCTGCCTTGTGCGAGGTCTCCCTGAGATACCGCACCACGGCTTCCTGCCAGTTTCGACGCGGTTTTTCGCCCAGTTTATGAACACGCCAGAGTTCGGCCTTGAACTTGTCGTGATATTCCTGCGCTTTCGCGCGATCTACAGTCCCAGTAGATCTGTATACTCTGCGTCCGTTTGGTGTTGTGAAACGCACCCACCAGACGCTACCTCGGCGGTAGAGTGACATAAATTTGCCTCCTTAATTCGGTTGGTCACTCGCACCGCTTGCCGAGAGGCAGCGTACTGCGAGCGAATGTAGTACGCAAGATCTTCTTCGATAAAAACCCAACTCTTACCAACCTTTGCGCCCGGAACAATTCCGGCTTTTGCTTTTTCCCGCAGCGTTTCAAAATTCATATTTAGAAACTCCGCGGCGTTTTTCAGGCTCATGGTTTTCATGGCGCGCGACTCCTTGTGCAACCTTCGCGATTCATGTTTACTTCGCCTCCGCGCCTTGTCATTCACACGAATGCCGACAACCCTGAGAGGCTCTGGCCGTCTAGATGTTGTCGGAGCAGCTTGCCGTCGGCACCGCCGGACCCTTGACCCGCCGCGACCGCTGTCCCCTCTTTGCCGGTGGAGTGAACACCAGGCGGATCGGCCAAACAGCGCGTCGCCACTCTCTCTTGATTGGCGGGCTGCAGACCCTGCCGCCAGAATCTCCGGATCACCGCACTGCGTTGACGCAATGGCAGATGACTGACCGATTCGTACAGATCGGGATCAACGCTCAGATGCAATGTAATTTTTATGACGAGCTTTGTCATGATGGACGCGTGATCTATGCCGCCACCGCGGCGTGATGTTCGCCGGCAATCTGAAAACCCCGGACGTTGGCGTAGATTGGATCTGGGGCCATGACCAATCTGGGTGTGGGGAACAATTTACGGATAGCGGATTCGTAGTACTTCGCCCCACCACCAACGAGAATAATATTATTCAGATCCAAACCATCGCCGACTGAATTGGCGATTGCATTCACCGTCTCGCCAATGCGAGCCTGCGCCTGGCGCCAGTGTGGGGTGAGGTCGATCTCGCTCCCGCCAACCCGGAGACGGCCTTTTTCCAGTGCCCGGTCGATGGCATCGATGTCGGTGTAGGAGACAGCGAGTGCCTCGCTCACACCACACGCAAGGCTTTGCAGGATGGCATGGGTCCCACCAGGGAAACTGCCGCTCCGTTCTGGCATCACCTTGATGCCGAGCCCGGCCAGCCAATCGACCGTGTAGTAACCGGGATCGATGACAAGATTCACCTGATCCGCCAGTGTTTCGTAGAGCCCCTGACCCATGGCGTAATCAAGAAAACCGCCAAGCGGCTGGGCGAGCGTCCAAACGTGGTGAACATACACGCCACGCCCATCGACAACCGGATGAAAACCCTTGAGTTGTTTCGACAAAGGCTGGGCCCGGTTGTTCATGAGACTAACTGGCAACCCTACGACCAAGAGGTCGAGCTCCGGTACATTCATTTTTATCAGAGCGCCACGCAATAACGCCATGTAATCGGGTGTAGTGGAATAATCACCGTGAAGAATGCGGACGTTATGTGCCTTAAGTCCGACACGCACCCCTGGCCCCACTGTATAGCGGACACCTTCCACTTCCACATCCACCGTATCGTTTGTCTTTCCAAGTCCTGCCGAAATCTGCAAAGACGATGCTAATGGCGACAGCGATGGGAACATCTCGCAATGGATCCCCTGCTCCGAACGCGACGCAACGTATTTCACGTTCCCGTAGCCGACATCAACTGCCCTGACTATTTTCGTGTTCATGTGAACCTCCTGTATTCCAGGTATTCTCAGGAATTAGTTTCTTCGGATAATTTGCTCGCCGTTGCATTGGCTTCATCCGACTGCTGGGCTTCATTTTTCTCATCCTTGGTCATCGACTCCGGTTTCGCTGTCTTGATATCTACAACCGGTGCCCGTCGACGCAACACACCGCCAAGGTAGGCGGATGAAGCGCGCCGGCGACCATGGCCAGCCGTTTCAGCAACCTGTTGCCTCGCAAAACGATCTATCTCCGGTTTTACATCTCCGGGCTGTCCTCCCCGGACAGGACTGGGTGCGTCTGCGATCTCTTCATATAAATCATTCAGATGCTGGTTCCGAAGCCCGTGCGTGGATGTCCCGATTGTCTTGCGAGTAATTCCGTGTGTGCGCAAAACGTAATAGACGTGGTTTTGCCATGAGCGATAGCTCATTCCACGCGGAATGCAGCAGGTATTTTTATCCTCCACCACAGCTTTTGCCCGTTCAATCAAGTCACGCTGCTCGTGGGTGATGATAACGTGCGTCCGATCCCGGCCTCCCTTGGTCCCGCGCGCAATGTCCAGGTAGACTTTTTGGTCAGCCAGCCAGGGGCACAGCAGTGAAGCCTCCTTGAGTCGCAGGCCAAACATCCACATCAGTTCGAGCACCATGGCAAGACGCAAGTCCGACTTCGCTATCAGGGCGAGTTTTTCCAGGATATTAATGCCGCGCTGTGACCAACTCTTGTCGACGATCGCAACCTGCCCCCGACGCTTACGCGCCGGATCGGGCACTACATCCACGGTGCTTGCGATCAGATTTGGCTTACCGATCCAGATAGCGAATACTCGAAACATCGACAACATGTTATGGATATAGGCTGCGGACAAGCCGCGCGCCAACCAATCTGCAACAAGCGCGTCAATGTGCTTTCGTTTCAGGTTGTGTGGCTTTGCCAGCTTGTACCGTGGTTGTGCGATGACTTTGCCGTCCTTGATCATGACGAGCTTCCCGGTGCGAAGACGATGCAGCTCGCGCGCAAGATAGCTACACCGGACGTGGAACGTCGCGATGCTGATTTTCTTCTTGCCCACCGCTGCCCACTTCCCGTATTTTTCGATGATCTGCCAAAATAGAATCCAAAAGATTTCCATAAATGCCTCCTCGGCGAAAATTGTTGAGATCGCGCGCATGCGCCCTAATTCCTGCGAAAAAAATGCCCAGTTTTTGTGGCAGTGCCACTGGCTAGTGTCGTGAGTGTTAACGACAGCTGCGCGCGTACATTTCTGTCACGCGCAACTCCCCGATTGGGGTGCACAATGTGCAGTCCGTAGATAGCAACCAGTCGAAATGATGTTCGTTTTTGGTTGGTGTTTTGGAACCGATCTGTATGTGGGCTCCCGCCTTGCCGGCGGCGGGCATAACAGTTTTACGCCGTCATGGTTGCTATCCTGCGCAAAGGCAAGAGATCAACCGTGATCGCACGAAGCGACTTAGGGCGCTGTATCGGTTCTGGTATTTTTCTGGAATGACGTCCGCGGGGCAGGGAATTCGCGGGTGCCACAGTATCAAGCGCTCGCCGCACAAAAGCGTGCATACAAGTGCCGCGCCGACAGCTCATGCGACATATTGCATGAAGCCAGCGCTCATGCCTCTGGAGGAGAGGCTATCTACTAAAAGACGCAGGTCATAAGCCCGCATCTTAATTTCCTAACCGCCTTTAGGGCGGGGTCAACCAGGAGATGCCGGTTGACCAGTGTTTAGTTAGACTGAATGGCCAAAGGCCGAGGTCAGCTCCTCTTTTTAATCCCCCATAAGGGAGATTTCAACAATGCATATATTCCACAGTGGCAAATCGCTGTCAAGATCTTTTTGAAATATTTTTACGAACGCCCAGTCAAATTTTTTTCTTTCGCAGATCTTATCTGAATCCATAGCCATTCGATAAATAACCAGTTGATCGAACAGAACAATCACATGATGTGGCTTGTCCTCTCGTCTGAATGAATTCAGATCTCCTTCACCACCGACATACAGCCAAGGATCTGCACATGTTGTGCACTGCTACGAGACAAGGATGGGTTCATATATCTCAATGAATAATGAATATTGATCCACTTTATCAGCAGCAGAAATATTATTCGGAATGGAGCGTCTATATCAGTAGCTGATTCTCAGGGAGACATGCAAAACGGGCGACGCAATACCTCTTCTACCACATACCAATTCCAATACCATTTCATATTTGATGCCTAGCCCATGGACGGCCTCTACGCCCACTAAGCAGCGTCATTTCCTATGTGAGGCGCCCTCCAGAGACCCTGCAAGGGGACTGACCTACTGATTACGAACTAGTTAGTCAATACGCCAGTTTCGTATCCTGGTTCAATATGTTAGCCCGAAATTTGGACCTTCCACAGACCTTCAGGTACATGCATACGCCACTTGGCATGGCTTGCCATTGTTAAAGTCCAGAACGAGCGTCAATGCACCATTTCTGGTCTGAGAGACGCGCGAAAACTCAAGCATTAAGCTCGGGCCGTCGAACTGCCAGTCCTCGTGCTTTTTATCGAATTCGGCGCGCTGGTCCCAAAGCAACGAACCCCAGCCAAGAATTGCTATCTTCACAGACGACTCTCTTTACGGCTAACGTGCTGCGTCACCGGACGCGCAGGTTAGGCGTCGTTGTCTTCGAGTGGGGTTGGATGAGCTGCCGCATAGGCTCGCCCTGACAGGGCGGTGAGGTACGAATGCACGAGCACAAGGTTGCGACTCAAGAAGTCGGCTTTCGGGATAAAAAACTCCTCGTCCTGATCAGTGTACGTCTGCAGCCCCAGCACAGCATAGCCCTCTGCTCCTCGATCGCGCATTGCTTCCGGAAGTGCTGTGACGTTTCCGTTATGGTGAATGATGGCATTGCGGACCTGCCGCAATTGTTCAAGATCCTGGCGGACTATTGGATCAGGAAATGCGACAACGCAAAGGGTCTGCGTGTACACTCTCTCCAAGGCATCGAGAAAGTTGCCGCGTCGAAACTTCGACTGCACGGTAGGTAGACCGCGCTCGCGACAAATGTACTCCGCCATTCGTTTAGTAACAACCTCGAAGATGGACCACAGGGTGAGAACGAACCCTCCACGAAAGACACGAGGGAGAATTTGCTCGATCGTCACTTGGAGCTCGTAGAGATCCAGGTCTCGATCGTCTAGATGAAGGGACTCCGCATCGCGCTTGTGACGAGCGTGTAGACGCACGGTTGTCTGATCACAGGCGTGTACAAGTTCTTCCTCGACTGCTTCGAGTACCGTATGCAGGCCAGCAAGTGGAATGTTCGGGCCCGGGAAAGTGACCGCCTCCCGGTACAGCTCCTCGAGAGATATGGGCTCGGTCATAGGGTGTCGGAGTCGCTGCCTAACATTTGAATATACGAACGTTGCGAAAATATTTTATTGCTGATTCAAGTATATTGAAAGCTAGTCCGTCAATTATAATTTATCAGACAAAAGCCGGTGTCACCATCCCCCTGCCCCGCCTGCTACCAGCGTTTCCATCTTCGCCAGCAAGTCATTACCGATCAGCCGCTCACTGAGCGCTTGGCGATTCGAGATCGGCTTTCGCCCAGGCTGATGTTTGCGGCGGCGTTTCGGCGGTGAAAATAGCATACCGCGTGACAGGCAATGAACAACCTTTGAATGACGGTATTGCATGATATAGCCAATGCCACGACAATCAGGCCAAACTACACAACTCTCATTAAAATAAGCTAGGGGCCGTCGTGTCAGGACGCGTGCTTGTCGACACCATTAATCTTCTGCCGCAATATTGGTCGGCGGATGACAAACGGTTAATTTTTCCGGATGATTTTCTGACACCGGGAACTTTGGTAGTGCTTACAGCATTTGCGAATTTGAAGCATCTGACGCGCGAGCACGTTCTCTTGCGAGGCGCTACCGGCGGTTACGCCTCAGCAATCGGACTTTCCAAGGCGCTTTGGGGTGTTGATGATTATGAATTTGAGCGCCGCAAAGAAGGTAAAAACTACAGCACGCTCGAGCACCTGGGCAACCCGGAGGCCACGGATACAGCGACATCGCGGATCAACAGCTGTATTCGGAGTTTCATCGGCAATCAGCTTCCGGCCGAGTTCGTTGCCAAGCTTTGCGAAATCGTCGGCGATCTGCACGAAAACGTTTGGGCTCATGGCAGAGCCTCCGGTTTTTCGATGGCCCAAAAATGGCCCGTCCCCTGGACACTCAGGCGCGATCACTATCTGGAATTCGCGCTCGCCGATGCGGGTATCGGTTTTTTAAACGAGATGCGCCGCGTAGGAATGGAAGTAGGCTCCCACCGAGAAGCCATTGAATGGTGCATTCAGGAGGGTCACTCCACCAAAAAACTCAAACCTGAGGCCACCTGGGCGCAGCGCATACCTGAAGATGTAATCGGCAATCCCCTGCAAGGGGTGGAGCAAACCCGGATCACCGATAACCATCACATGGGTCTTGGGCTATATAAATTAACCCAGTTGATCAAGGGGTTCCGTGGACAGCTCTGGCTCGCCAGCGGTGATTCCGCTTTAATTCTGGAACCCGAGCGCGAAAATACCTATATTACGCTTAAGTGCCCATGGCAAGGGGTTGCCATCGCCTGCCGGTTCACGGCGAGTCAGATCAAGCGCGCGAGTGCTGAAATCGGGACCGACAAGGACATCGAGCAGATTATGCAGATTCTCGGAGGCGGCCATGACTGAGATCACCATCAAGCTTCAAGGCCCCGATCTCGCATCGCGCAGAACCGCGGCCATCGAACGACAAAAACTCCTAGGTTATACGGCGAGCAGAAATAAAGTCGTGGTTGACTTGGGTAACGTCGTGTCGTTGTCTTATTCGTATGCCGATGAACTTTTCGGCGTGCTGACTGCTATTAAAGGTTGGGATTGGCTGACAAAAAATGTAAGTACGCACGGCGCCAATGAGCATGTCCTTCGCGTTATTGCGGAAGTAATCAACCGTCGACTAAAGGAAACCGGGCAGCCGGTGAAACGAAGCGCGTAAATTTAAGATCTCTTCAGAAACGAAGCCCGCGAGTGCTGCAATTCTCGCTTGATGTGGCTCATGTCATCTGACGCAATCTGTCGAGATTTAATTCGAGCCGATGCAAATCGGCATGCAACCGCAATACTCCTAACCAAGCACGGCTATGGCATTTGTGAAACGGCTTTCGCGAGCCGCAGACACATAACTTGTCAGGACTGGGTCTCCGGAACTGCTTGTGATACTCCTTCCAGTTGTGTTCGCGCTTAACTTGGGCAATCACGTCACAGATATCTGCTTCGGATTTTTGTGCGTCGTCCTCCGCATAAAACTCAAGAACTCCGAGAGTTCCGTGGCTATAGTCAGCCCACGGCCATTTTCCATGTTTCTCGTAATAACTCAGGCCGTATAAATACGGCACGGCAAGCTCTTCGATGAAAAGCAGTAACGACGAACCGGGAGGGAATTTGCGGCGCTCCATTTGCCGGACACAGACGCATGCAGTGCCATCCGAATTCCTGTGCAGATCCCGAAGGTCATCAATCCTATACCTTCTTGCGATTGCCTCCGTACGTCCACCTATTTCGCGCAAAGTCGGAATTCTTTCAGAATTGGGGCTTGACGATGTGACCTCAACAGTAAAGCTATCGGCTATTAGGGAACCGTTATATTCAGCGTGCATATCTAAGATTCCTTCAAGCACGCCGGCAGAATTCAACTGGAGCTTTGGGTACCTCGCAATTACTTCGATGATTTCCGTTTTCGAAGAATCGCGATCTGGCATAACACCTATTGCGCCCAAGGGCCGGACGGATTTTTAATGACCGTCGGGGATGCGGTTATGCGTATATCTGGCGACGAACGCTTGTTGGTTGATTCAAGTTCGCTGAGTCCTGTTTCCCCTGTATACGCGGCCTGCGCCTGAAACGCGTCTTCAACCCAACTTCCAAGGTTAGTCCTTCCGTCGTCGGTGACCCAATCGTAGGTCATACAGATACTCGACAGCGGCGTGCCATCATCCAAATGGATATTGTCAAGTGGATTCGGTCCGGCTACGTCGGCCTTGCTATCCTGGTCTTTAACATTGTGAATCCGGACACCGACAATGCCGTTTCCACGCTCCCAGCTCTTGCGTATCTCGTGATCGACCCAGTCCCGCTCGGATGTCTCTGCACCGATCAATACAACAGTCACGGACGTGTATTTCAGCTGGTCATTGATCCAACGTTCGATCGCGACATCGCCTTCGCGCTCGATCTTCTCCCACTCGGCTGAATCGAAGAACCCGTATTCGTCCTCGTCCGCAAGTAAATTGCAATTACGCACTTGGCCCGCTCGCCAGGCGTCGCGTTTGAAGTGAAAACTGAAAAATACTTTTCGTGCCATAACAACCTCCTCAAATCAGATAAGCGATAATCAAATCAACCACCAGAAATCCTCCGTAGAACAAATTCATGGTTGTTGGGGTCCAACAACGGAACCAGTTGACCTCTTTACGGAACGGCCGTGTATCCATGCTGAAATCCACTGCCTCGTCGCGCTTGCCGCGGATATGGTCGTAAAGCTTTATAAACAATCGTTCTTGCCGGAGGTAGTAACTATCCAGGAACCAAAAGAAGAGGAGCACCACAGTAGAAATGGTTATATACAAGTGATCTGTCTCTTTAAAGCTGAGTGCAAGCAAGCCTGCCACGAGCGTGATCGACCAGCTTTTCAGAAGAAAGGAGTTTTGCGCCATTCGGTTGATAGCGTTTTGAATAAATTCCAAGTGCTTAAGTTTGGCATCCATAGTTAATGGCACCTTCCTAAGGGGATCATTACCGGCCACTTCAGTCCGGCTCTACATCGTGGCCTACCGCAGCGCCGATAACAGCGCCAAGAAGCATCGCGCCTAAACGGATGGGTGGCGGTACTAAGAAAATTGCTGCCGCCGCTCCAAGTGTTCCACTAATCCAGGTGTTTTCCGACCTTTGGCTTTTCGAATACGGTGCTCGCTTAAAGCCGTTCTTTGATCGAACTGTCCTTGTACTCGTGTCACTTTTGTCCCTATTACAAGCGATGCAGGAGGCGTATAGATTATTCAAGCGGTCAGTCCCGCCCTTCGAACGTGGCACAGAATGTTCAATTTCCCAAGCGCCCCTCCTGCCAGCTAACGCATAGTTGGCGAAGGCAAGCTTTTTACGACACAGATGACACTTGCCTTCGGTGCGGTCGTATATTTGTCTTAGTGTATCGGGATCGAAACTCATGAATTCGTCTCCAACGGCTCCGCATTTGAGCCTTTAGAGAGAAAGCATACGGGATGCAGTGGCTCACCACGCGAGCCACTGACTTGAAAGTGTATTCGGAAGTTTTTTTCGGGTATTACTGGTACTGCAGGGCCGAAACACGCAATTTTTCAGCTACCCGGCTGCGCAACGTTTGCGGACTCAAGACTTCAACGTCTGGTCCAAATCTCAGAATATCACCTATAAGCTCCCGGTCATCGCCAAACGGAAACTCAAGAATGTAGGACCCATCCGTCTCTGTTCTGCCACGCTGATTTGGGTGCCAGGACTCTAATGCGGTCCACCGCGCCCGTTCTGGCGTAAACCGCAACTTTGCCATTGTCAGTTTCTTTCCAGAAAAAATCCCGTATCCACTGGCAAGAACTTTGTCTAACTCGCTGTCTTTAACATTCTTGGCCACTACATTCAGCAACAACGCTTGATGGATAGCATCCACCGAAAAACTCCGTATATCTTCACGAGAGTGGCACCAAGCATCGAGATACCAATTGTCCCGATAATAAATGAGCCGTTGCGGCGAAACATCTCGCTCCGTCATCTCATTGCGTGAACGCACGAGGTAAGAGATATGCAGCCGTCTTCGCTTCAGAACCGCCGACGCAACAATGTCATAATACTTGACATGTGCTTTTCGGGAACCCATGTCGAGAATTCTAATTCTGCGTTGAACTTCAGTGGCCGAATGATCCGCACTGCCTAGCATCGTCTGGAGTCGCGCTTGTAACGGTCTCACCTGCCGACCAAGAATTCCCGGCTCGATGTTCTTAAGCAGATGCTGCATGGCAAGAAGCGCATGCGCCTCCGATGCATTGAACCACAAACCCGGAAGTTCATACCTCTGACCGTACTTGGGCTCATCCCCGAATCGATACCCGTGCGTCACTCGATCCCATTCAATAGGCGCATTGAACCGACTGCGCATGTATTCCAGATCGCGCTTCAGTGTCGCGCGGGAAACATCCAGCTCTTCCTTAAGAGTCTGAAACGACACGACTGTATTGCTTCGGAGAAGATGATCAATTTTATAGAAACGCTCGAGACGATCCATTGCTATCCCCCTATTTCCTGGGCCCGGAGCACCAGTGCATCCAAAGAAAAACCATCGCCAGCGTATCTAATTCACAGTATTACAGCAGCAATCTTCGATACGTCTCACGTAACGCCGGGTTGTCCTTTGCCAGCCCAAACATCATTTCCTGATAGACCCGCATTGCACCCGTACCTTCTCTAACCACCTCTTCTTTTTCACCGATGGGTAGCGGTGGAAGTGACATGTAAGGGTCCAGCATACGCCCGTCTGCGTCGGACTTAACGTACTTCGCAAACAATACCTTTTCACGCAGCTCCTTGTTTTCTGCCCAAGCGGCCCGAACGGCATATTTAATTGACAAGCTGCCGTTCATGACCGGATGAAAGTAGTTATCCTTCGCCACAGCGCAAAGGTCCACGATCCGCGGATTCTTTTCGGCGATCATGCTTTCCAGCCACGTTGCAAGACTGGGATCGTTCTCCTTGTAATCGTTCATCTGTCGCCGTATTTCTCTCAGCACATCTACTTCATAATGGGACCAGATGTAAACGGTCCCTTGATCACCAATCTGGTCTCGCAGTGAGCGTGCAAAATCGAAGTTGGGAAATACTTCATTCGCATTTAACCACTCTGCGTGAGTCACCTCTGCACCGGGCGTCTTGATCGTGTGGCAACTCCACTGAAAGCTTGCTTGCTCGTATGGATGCATGCCAACGTGATAAGGGATCGCAATACGCGAACCCTCAAAGTCAACGAAATGGAGTGGATAAGTATGACCTGCGAGAATACTTGGCAAACCTTTGGAAATGAATTCTTGCTGATCTCTGGTGCACTGAATCTGTATTCTCTGCCGTTCAGCCACAGCACCCTGTAAACAGTCATCAGGAATATCAGTCAGGCGCGCTTTCCCAACTGCCGCTAACCCCCATCGATCCTGCATCTCAAGTATCTGCTTGAACAGATATACGGATTAGTGTATATGTTGCATTATGATTCCACTTGATCCCGTCACGGCGTTCTCCGCTCTTGCCGACGAAACGCGCCTGCGATTGTTACTGCTGCTCGCGTCCGAGGGCGAGCTGTGCGTGTGCGAGCTGACCCACGCCCTGCGGCTGCCGCAGCCGAAGATTTCGCGCCATCTTGCGTTGTTACGGGATGCCGGGATCGTCATGGACCGCCGCGAGGGCATCTGGATTCACTACCGCGTCAGTCCTGACCTGCCGGCATGGGCGCGCAAGCTGCTCCAGACGCTGGTCGAGGGGCCGGGCAAGACGAAGCCGTTCATGGACGATCGTCGCACCGTGCGCCGCAGTCCGGTCCGGCCGCCGTCACGTTGCTGCGCCTAGGGGACTGCGCTCGGCGGCAGCCTCGGACATGGAAAGACTGCGAAATTCGCGATAGGCGGAGCCAATTTTTAACGATACGAACACCGGGATATGACACATGGAGCAAGCAAGAACTGAAGCCGTGAGCGGCGGCGCTAACGTTAGATGGTTCGCCGGACTGGCGGTGGCAATCTTCGCGTGGCTTGCCGCCTACGCGAGCCTGACGCCGTTCGCCGATGGCGTGGTGCGGCTGATCGGTGTCGATCCGCACACCCGGCTCGGCGACGCGCTGCAATTCTTCTTCTACGATACCCCCAAGGTCTTACTGCTGCTCGCCGGCATCGTCTTCGCGATGGGCGTCATCCACACCTATATATCCGCCGAGCGCACGCGCGATCTGCTCTCGGGCCGCCGGCTCGGCGTGGGTAACGTGATGGCGGCGGGCCTCGGCATCGTCACGCCCTTCTGCTCCTGCTCCGCCGTGCCGCTGTTCATCGGTTTTCTGCAAGCGGGCGTGCCACTCGGCGTGACCTTCTCCTTCCTCATCTCGGCGCCGATGGTCAATGAAGTCGCGCTGGCGCTGCTCTTCGGCATGTTTGGCTGGAAAGTGGCCGGCCTGTACCTGGTCTTGGGCCTTTCCGTGGCGATTGTCTCGGGTCTCGTCATCGGCCAGCTCGGTCTGGAGCACCAACTGGAGGACTGGGTGCGCGCGATCCAGTCGCGCGGCGCGGTGGCCACGACCGAAAACCCCCGCGCCTGGCCCGAACGGATCCGCGCGGGCATCGCGCACGTGAAGGAAATCGTGGGCAATGTCTGGCCTTACATCCTCGCCGGCATCGCGCTCGGCGCCGGTATCCACGGCTACGTGCCGGAAGACTTCATGGCCGGCATCATGGGCAAGTCAGCTTGGTGGTCGGTGCCGGCGGCGGTGCTGATCGGGGTGCCGATGTACTCGAACGCCGCCGGGGTGATTCCCGTGGTACAGGCGCTGCTCGCCAAGGGTGCCGCGCTGGGCACGGTGCTGGCCTTCATGATGAGCGTGATCGCGCTGTCGGCGCCGGAGATGATCATCCTGCGCAAGGTGCTCAAGCCGCAATTGATTGCCGTGTTCGTGGGCGTGGTGTCCGTGGGGATCCTGCTCGTCGGGTACGTGTTCAATCTCGTCTTATGAGGATCAAGCTCGCCCACCGCGACGGGTTCGCACCACGGCACATCACATCTTGTAACGACAACCGAGGAAACCTCAATGAAAACACTGACGATTGAATGGCGGCATCTCGACATCGAGAAAGACGGCGTGGCATCGACCTGCGCGCGTTGCGCCGACACCGGCGAAGAGCTCGCCGACGTTGTGGAGTCACTCGCGCGCGAATGCGGCGCCAAGGGCGTCGAGATTTCGTTCAAGGAAACGAAGCTCCCTCCCTCCGAGGTCGCGCAATCCAATCTGGTACTCTTTAACGGCGTGCCGATCGAAGAAATACTGCCGGGAGCCTTTGCTTCGAAGAACGAATGCCAATCGTGCTGCGAGCTGATCGGCGAACAAACCTACTGCCGCACCGTCGAATACGGTGGGCGGACCTACGAGACGCTTCCGGCGCCGCTCATCCGCGAAGCCACTTGCGCGGTCGCGCAGTGCTGCTGACGGGCCCACGACAACTAATGGAGACATAACCATGAAAATCATCAAGGTGCTCGGCACCGGCTGCGCCAACTGCAAGACGACGCTCAGGCTCATCGAGGAAACCGCCAGGGAAAAAGGCGCGGCGGTGAAGCTCGAGAAGGTCGAGAATATCGCCGACATCATGGCCTATGGCGTGATGTCCACCCCCGGCGTGGTGATCGACGACAAAGTGGTGCACGCCGGCGGCGTGCCGGACAAGAAGAAGATCGAAGGATGGCTGCAGCGATAACCGCTTCCGATTCAACAAAGTACAGGAGATAGTATTATGATGAACGCAACTCTCGAAGTATTCGATCCCGCGATGTGCTGCTCGACCGGCGTGTGCGGCCCGAGCGTGGACCCCAAGCTCGCGCGTTTCGCCGCCGATCTCGACTGGCTGAAGGGCCAAGGCGTGGAGGTCCGCCGCTACAATTTGGGCCAGGAACCGGGCGCCTTCGCGTCACGCGAGGCCGTGCGTCAGGCGCTCGAGGGCGACGGCGAAACGGCATTGCCGCTGATTTTCGTGAACGGTAAGGAAGTGAGCCGCGCCGCCTACCCCGCGCGCGAGGCACTCGCGCAATGGGCCGGCGTGAGCGATGCGAAGAGCACGCAGACGCTGTACACGCCCGCTGTCGCGGAACTGGTCGCGATCGGCGCCGCCATTGCCGCGAACTGCGAACCATGCTTCAAGCATCATTACGATCAGGCACGCAAGTTGTGCGTGTCCAACGATGACATGCTTGCCGCGGTGCGCACGGCGCAAGCGGTAAAGGAATCGCCCGCGCGCAACATGCTGGCGCTGGCCGAGCGTTTCCTGGGCGCGCCCGTGAAGCCGGAAGCAATACCCAAGGCTGGCGCCGCCGACAAGCCGAAAGGCGGTGGCTGCTGCGGCCCGGGCGCCGAAGCACCCAAGAGCCAAAGCGGCTCCAAATGCTGCTGAGGCGGGTACCATGAAGTTTCTCGAACAGCCGACACGCTACTTCTTCTTCACCGGCAAGGGCGGCGTGGGCAAGACCACCACCGCCTGCGCCGCGGCACTCGCACTCGCCGGGCGCGGCCGGCGCGTGCTGCTGGTGAGCACCGATCCCGCCTCCAACCTCGATGAAGTCCTCGGCGTGCGCCTCGGCGCACGGCCCACGCCCGTGCCGGGCGCGCCCGGGCTCGAGGCGCTCAACATCGATCCGGAGGCGGCGGCACGCGCCTACCGCGAGCGCGTGGTCGGACCCTACCGCGGCGTGCTGCCGGCCTCCGCCGTGCGCAGCATCGAAGAACAGCTCTCCGGCGCCTGCACCGTCGAGATCGCGGCGTTCGATGAGTTCTCGCGGCTGCTGGGCGACGAGTCCGCGACCGTGACCTACGATCACGTGCTGTTCGACACCGCGCCCACCGGTCACACCCTGCGGCTGCTGCAACTGCCGGCGGCGTGGCATACGTTCATCGAGACCAACGTCGGTGGCACGTCCTGCCTGGGGCCGCTCACCGGACTCAAGTCGCAGCAGGCGCTGTACGCCGCGACGCTCAAGAATCTGCAAGACGGCGCCCGCACGCGCGTGGTGCTGGTGGCGCGCCCGGAAGCCTCGAGTCTCGCCGAGGCCGAACGCGCGCGCCTGGAGCTGGCCACGATCGGCATCGGCGGACAGCATCTGGTGGTGAACGGCGTGTTCCGCGCCACGGTGCGCGACGATGCCGTGGCCGCCGCGCTCGAGGCGCGGGGCGCGCGGGCGCTCACTGCCGTCCCCGAAGGGCTTGCACAACTGCCGCGCACCGAGATCCCGCTATTGCCGGTGTCTGCCACGGGTCTCGGCGGCCTGCGCGCGGTGCTCGACCCCGCTTCTGTCAGCGCCGGGGTTCCCATGGCCGTGGCCGCACCAAGTCTACCCTCACTCCACGAGCTGGCAGATGACATCGCCGCCGCCGGACGCGGCGTGGTCATGACCATGGGCAAGGGCGGCGTCGGCAAGACCACGATGGCCGCGGCGCTCGCGGTCGCACTCGTCGAACGCGGACACCGCGTGCACCTCACCACCACCGACCCGGCGGCGCACGTGCAGGCGACACTCGCCGATGCGCCCGCGGGACTTACGGTCAGCCGCATCGACCCGCACGCCGAGACCGCCGCCTACGCGCGCGAGGTGCTGGAGGCCGCGCGTGCCAGTGGCCTCGATGCCCAGGGGCTGGCGCTGCTCGAGGAGGATCTGCGCTCGCCGTGCACCGAGGAGATCGCGGTGTTCCGTGCGTTCGCACAGGTGGTGGAACGGGGGCAGGACAGCTTCGTGGTACTCGATACCGCGCCCACTGGCCACACTCTTTTGCTGCTCGATGCCACCGAGGCCTACCATCGAGAGGTCAATCGCGGCACGGGTGGCGAGGTGCCGGAGGCGGTGCGCGCCCTGTTGCCGCGGCTGCGCGATCCCGGTTACACGCGCGTACTCATCGTCACCCTGCCCGAGGCCACGCCGGTGCACGAAGCCGAAGTACTGCAGACCGATCTCAAACGCGCCGGTATTACGCCCTATGCCTGGATCGTCAACCAGAGCTTCGCGCCGATTGCCACGCGCGATCCGGTCATCGCCAGCCGCCGTGCGCTCGAACAACCGTGGATCCAGGAGGTGACGTCGCGCCTCGCGCGGCGTACCGTGCTCGTGCCATGGCAAGCCGAGCCGCCCGTGGGCGCACAACGCCTGCAACGCTTGCTGCATGCGGCATGAATCGCCTCGCCCAATCAGGAGAATGACATGATGACTCGTACATTTAATATCGGCGGCATCTGCTGCGGAAACAGCATCGTCAGAGCCCAGAAGGCCATCAAATCCGTCGCGGGCGTAATCAAGGCACGCATCGATCTCGCCAAGGGTCTAGCGCATGTCGACGGCGAGGCCGACCCGGCGGCGGTTGTCGCGGCGCTGATGCAGGCCGGATTCACGGCGTCGCATGCCACGGAGGGGAGTTAGGTCATGCTCGAATACGGCCTCAGCGCGGAACGTGTAGACGCACACGGGAGCCTCGCTTTCTGCAAGGAGGCGCAAATCATGCTCGACACCGACGTCAACGGGCGCGTGGACGCGTTCAACCCGGCGGAGCTGCTGCTCGCCGCGCTCGCCGGGTGCATGATCAAGGGCATCGAGCGGGTAACGCCGATGCTGCATTTTGAATTGCGCGGCGTCGAGGTCGCGTTGCGCGGCCTGCGCCAAGATTCGCCGCCCAAAATGGCACGCATCGAGTACACGCTCACGGTCGACACCGACGAGAGCGACACGCGCCTGGAACTGCTGCACCAGAACGTGAGGAAGTTCGGCACCGTGTACAACACGCTCGCCGCCGGAACTAAGCTCACCGGCGACATCCGTCGCGCCTCCGGGGGAGACGCATGACCATTTTGCCGGGAGCAACATTGACGCCGGCAACGATCGCCACCGCCACCGGGGCCGAAGAATTGGCAGCAGCGCTCAATCGCGACTGTCTCTGTGTTACCGTCAATCACGAGACACTGCGGCGCGAGTTGGACGCCGACGGCGCCAATGCCGACCTCTATGACAAGATTCTTGCCACGCGGCCGAACCTTTTCTCCGACATGGCCGTGTTCGTGACGGGTGCGCAGGTCGAACGCATGCGCGAGATCATCCGGGCGGTCGAGACCGTGGTGGCGCTCCCCGCCTATCGCGAGGAGGTCACGGCCGAGGCGCCGGAGATCTCTCGCTTCAACCCGGGACCGCGCGGCGTGTTCATGGGGTATGATTTCCATCTCGGGCCCGCAGGACCACAACTCATCGAGATCAACACCAATGCCGGCGGGGCGCTGCTCAACGTCGCGCTGGCGCGTGCGCAGGCCGCCTGCTGCGAGACGATGAAGCCGCTGATACCAGGGCCGGCGCGCGTAAGCACGCTCGATGACATTTTTTTCCAGATGTTTCTGTGCGAGTGGCGCCGGCAACGCAGCGCGCAACCGCTCACGGGAATTGCCATCATGGATGATGCGCCGCGGGAGCAGTACCTCTACCCGGAGTTTCTGCTTTTCGAACGCCTCTTCCGCCGTCACGGACTCAAGGCCGTGATCGCCGATCCGGCCGAGATCAGGATTCATCAAGGCAAGCTGTGGCATGAGAACGAGAAGATCGACCTGGTGTACAACCGCCTGACCGATTTCGCCCTGGAAGAACCGCGGCACGCAGTTCTGCGCCAGGCCTACCTCGAAGGCAGCGTCGTGCTCACGCCCCATCCGCGCGCGCATGCGCTCTATGCCGACAAGCGCAATCTCGTCGCGCTGACCGACGGCGCGCGGCTGCGCGCGTGGCAGATCCCCGAGCCCGTCATCCATACGCTCCTGACCGGCATTCCGCGCACCGTGCCGGTAACGCGCGCCGACGCTGAACGGCTGTGGGCGCGACGACACAAGCTTTTCTTCAAACCCGCCGCCGGATACGGCGCCAAGGCGGCGTATCCGGCGACAAACTCACCAAGCGAGTGTGGGGCGAGATCGTTGCCGGCCACTACGTCGCGCAGGAACAAATTGCTCCGAGCGAACGGCGGCTGCGGCAGAGCGGAACCGAAACGGCGCTCAAGCTCGATATCCGCAATTACGTCTACGCGGGCGAGGTGCAACTCCTCGCCGCGCGGCTGTATCAGGGGCAGACGACCAATTTCCGCACGCCGGGCGGCGGATTTGCGCCGGTGTTCTGCCTGTCGCCGGAAGGCAATGTGCCAGGAAACGATATTGCCTGTATCGCGGGGAAAGTCTGCAAATAAAACTTAATCACTCAAGTAGGAAATCGTATGTACAAACGCAAAGCGAGGATTCTATTTCTGTGCACCGGCAATTCCTGCCGTTCACAAATGGCCGAAGGCTGGGCCAATCACCTGGGAAGCGAATGGCTGAAGGCGGGCTCTGCCGGCATCGAGGCCCACGGCCAGAATCCGCGCGCCATCACGGTCATGCGCGAGGCCGGCGTAGATATCTCACATCAGGAATCCACCCAGGTAACGCCGGAGATGCTGGCGTGGGCCGACCTGGTGGTAACGGTCTGCGGCCACGCGGACGAACATTGTCCGGTACTGCCGCCGGGGGTGCAGAAAAAACACTGGCCGCTCGAGGATCCCGCCAAGGCCCGCGGAACGGAAGCGGAAATCATGCAGGTCTTCCGCGCCACACGCGATGAGATCAGGAATCGCGTCGAAGGATTGATCGGCGGCATCAAGCTGCTGGCGCGCCACGATGAAAACGCGTCAGCCGGGGAAAGGAGCCATTCATGAGCGCCCAGTGCAAATCCACCGCGAAGCGTTCGACCAGCGCCGCCATGGGATTTTTCGAACACTATCTCACCCTGTGGGTATTTCTGTGCATCGTCGCCGGCATCACCCTCGGGCGGTTATTCGCGGGCGCTTTCCAGGCCATGGGCAGTCTGGAGATCGCCAAGATAAACTTGCCGGTGGCGGCACTGATCTGGCTCATGATCTTACCGATGCTACTCAAGGTGGACTTCGCGGTACTGCACCGCGTGACGGCCCACTGGCGGGGCATCGGCACCACCCTGCTCGTCAACTGGGGCATCAAACCCTTCTCGATGACGCTCCTGGGCTGGTTGTTCATCGGCTACCTGTTCCGCCCGTGGCTGCCGGCAGAGCAGATCAACTCCTACATCGCCGGGCTGATTCTGCTGGCCGCCGCGCCCTGCACCGCGATGGTGTTCGTCTGGAGCCTTCTGACGCGCGGTGAACCAAACTTCACCGTGACGCAGGTGGCGCTGAACGACGTCATCATGGTCTTTGCCTTTGCGCCGATCGTGGGGCTCTTGCTCGGGCTTTCGGCCATTACCGTGCCGTGGGACACGCTGCTGCTGTCGGTCGCACTATATATTGTTGCGCCGCTGGCGGCGGCGTATCTCGTGCGCCGCGCCATGTTTCGGCATGAGCACGGCCGGGAGCGACTCGCCCGCGTGGTTCACCAATTGCACCCCATCTCGCTCGCCGCCCTGCTGGCTACCCTCGTGTTGCTGTTCGGCTTCCAGGGCGGGCAGATCGTACGCCAGCCACTGGTCATCCTGCTGCTCGCCGTTCCCATCCTGCTGCAGGTATTCTTCAATGCGGGGCTGGCGTATTTTCTTAACCGGGCGCTGCGCTCGCCGCACTGCGTGGCCGGTCCTTCGGCCCTTATCGGCGCCAGCAATTTCTTCGAGCTGGCCGTGGCCACGGCGATCGCCCTCTTCGGTTTCGAGTCGGGGGCGGCGCTGGCGACCGTCGTGGGCGTGCTGATTGAGGTGCCGGTAATGCTCGCCGTCGCCCATCTCGTCAACCGCTCGCGTGCCTGGTATGAACGCAAACCGGGCGTGCTCAGCTACGAACAATGCTGTCCGGCGACGGTCATTCATCCGCCGGGAGTGTGACCGGCGCGCGACGCCGATCTTGCCTTCGATCCTGTTTCTGGCCGAAAGGTCGTCCGGTAAGCGGCGCCGCTCACGCGCGCGCGAGCATGAGTGCAGACCGGAACAACCACTCCCATGACCACGATCACATTGGTATAGATAGGACGAGCCGGGCATTTGTCGTGGGTATCACGCTCAACATGGCCTTCGTCGCACTATTGAGGATTGCAGAAATACTGAACAAATCAGTAGCCCGGGTGAAGCGCGGTGGAATCAGGGAATCGAGATGATTTCGCCTTGGTTTCGGCACTTCGTCCCTGCATCCGGGCCATACGAGAATGTTCATGACTTGCGCAAGTCTCAATAGAGGCGCTGAAAAATCACGGGCGATTTGACGGGTGTCAAAACATGCCTCATTCGCGACGTTTACAATGAGCTGTGTTACAACTGCCCATGCTCTCAATCTTACTTGAATGAGGAGAAAATCATGAATCGCAAACTGCTGATGGTGGTCAGCCTGATCGGTGTCATGCTAGCCACGCCTGTCTTGGCCAAGGGACCGCACTACCGGTTCGATCAGACCAACACTTCCGGTTGGACCTTGATGTCGGCGCAGGAACGGACCGAGCATCGGAACAAGATGCTCGCCGCCAAGACCTATGACGAGTGCAAGGCAATCCAGGAGGCACATCACCAAGACATGGAAGCGCGCGCCAAGGAGAAAGGCGTGACCCTGGGCGCCCCGCGTTACAACGCCTGCGATCGAATGAAGGCTCGCGGCTTCATCAAGTAGTCCGCTATCGGCGGCTCCATGCGCTGGAGCCGCCGTTTTTTCCTGCGTTAAGGAGAAAAAGATCATGAATGAAACGACCCTCATGGCACTCGGTTTGGCCGTGCTCTCCATCGCCTCCGGCATGCTGGGCCTCGGCGTGGCCTTCGCCGCCGTGCCCTTTCTCGGGTTTTTCTTGCATGACCTGGTGCACGAGGTGCAGCCGCTCTCCTTGTTTCTCAACGGCATCACCGCGCTGTTCTCGCTCATCGGCTTCGCGCGCAGTCGGCTGGTGGCGTGGCGGCCGGCGATCTTGCTGGCGATCGTCACCACCGTGTTCGCGCCACTCGGCGCGTGGCTCGCGCAGATCGTGGACGCGCGCTGGCTGTGGGCGTTCTACTTCGCCGCCGTCGCCTTCCTCGCTTGGCGCATGTTCCTGCCGGAGAAACCCGGCGCCACGTACGCGGCCGAGCCCAATTTGAAACTTGCACTCATGCTCGCCGCGCCGATCTCGGTGGCCGCCGGTATGCTCGGCGTGGGGCCGGGCTTCCTGCTAATGCCGACGCTGATCCTGGTGGGCTTCGAACCCAAACGCGCCGCGGCGGTCAACTCATTGGCCGTCACCCCGCCTTCGTTCTCAGCACTCCTTCCCCACATTGCCACGGCCAGGGTGGATCTCACGCTCGCCGCGGTACTGGTGGTCGTCGGCGCGGTGGGCTCGTTCATCGGCGCGCGCATCACCAGCCTCTACGTGCCGGGCAAGCGCCTGAAACAGGGCTTCGGCGTGCTGATCGTGGTGATGACGGCGTACAAGCTGTTCCAGATTCTTTCCAAGTAAGGAGACTGCCATGAAAAAGGTCGTGATCCATATTTTCCACGATGATGCGAGCAGCCTCGGCACCGGCTCCCATGTGTCCGAGCGCATCCGCCAGGTGAAAGACCAACAGGGCGTGGCACTGGAAGTGTACGTCTTCGGCCCGGCGGAGAAGGCGCTCGCTGACCCCGCGCGCACCGAATACCGCGATACGCTGGTTTCCCTGGCGAAGAACGGCGTGCCGGTGCACGTCTGCCGCAATGACGCCGAGAAACTGGGAAAGGCGGACGAGTTCACACGGATGGGTTTTACCCTCGAATACGCGCGCGACGCCTTCGTGCGCTATGCCGTGGAGGGTGCGACGGTGGTAAGTTTCTGAAGACGCCACGCCCGTAACCGCGCGCAAGAATCCGTCACAACGACCGTCTCGATGAGACAGACCCGGAGATTACGCAATGGACAAGACACGCCTGCTTATCATGATGACCAGCGGCCCGGACACGCCGCATCGACTGGGAATGCCGTTTTTTCAGGCGATGGCCGCCCTAGCCCTGGACGCTGAAGAGGTGACGATGGTTTTTACCATGGATGGCACGCTGCTGCTGAAAAAGGAGGTTGCGAAGGACCTTCATGTCAAGAGCGGCGTGGCCAAGAACGTCTATCAATTCATGCAGGATGCCCACGAGATGGGCATGAAGATGTACGTCTGCCCCTCCTCGCTGGAGCTCCATGAGCTTGGCATGGCCGACCTCATCCCCGAGTGTGACGGGGCCATGGGCGCCGCGGCCTACAGCTCGCTCGGGTTCGAGGAAAATGTGCTGACGCTTTGTTATTACATAAATCCGGCGTGAAAACAGCACGTCTTCTTTCAGGAAGCCTGTAAATTACCGAAATATCTTCTGGAATAATAAAATGAAATGAACCTAACCAAAAGTTAGCTTCATTTCATTTTAGCTATTCGGGCGGTACTTCTGTAATTTATGGGTGTCCCGAAGAAAAGACGCCCGTTCTCATGCAGGATTTAAGTATTAATCTTGTTCGGATTCGACGAGATCGAGCGGCTTTTCTGGGGAACGGGAGGATGATGCCGGCAATCATTGGCGCCCCGCGATATGGGGGAAAGCCGAACGAAAGCATCGCGAACGATTCCTTTGGGCTGCATTGAACCGGTTAGACACATTGACATCAGTGCAAGGAGCAAACGATGAAAACTCTTATGGCCGCCATACTCGCTATGACCGCGGGCGCAACCGTTGTATCGGGATCAGCCCCGTGCCGTTCCGGCGAGGGAAGAGGCAGTGGACCCCGAGTTCAGCACGCTGGTTCACAGCGCGTCGACGGGGTACGCGCCGGCGGCATGCCGGATTTCAAGGAGGTCGAGAGCTGGTTGGCGGCATAGCGGCCATCGCGCTGAAGCTATGGACCGGCCTGTTGCTGTGCGGATTGTCGCCGGGGGTGACGATGCATTGCGTCTGTACAAACGTGTGCGATGCGCGGCGCGAGCCCTGGGCATCGAGGTCATTATCGATGAGCAACGCGGCGGCGACTCGCCGCGCCTGTTCGTCGACAGCCGCCTGCTGCTCGAAGGCCTGCAACGCACCGAGGCGATCGAGGATGCGCTGGCGCGTTGGCTTGCAGAGCGGAAGGGTTGACGGGTGCATCAGGGGATATCATGCATGAGGTGGAAATCATGTCAGAACGCGACCTGCGACAGGAGATCAATCGCATCAATGGCGCACTGGAGGTGCTGGGGTTGTTGCGCGAACGTCTGGCATGGCAACGGGACGAGCTGGGTGCTGAATCGGGGCAAGAGGCCGTGGACGAGATGCTCACCCAGGTGGACGCGCTGCAGTCGGAATACCGGCGCCGACGGACCGATCTTCACCCGCGCCACAAGAGCTACCAGTTTTTCCTGACCGATGCGAGCGTGCTGCCCATACTCCACGATTGCTATGTCGATCTGGTCCGAGGCCAGGCGATCTCCAGCGAGTTTGCCGGGCAAACGCTGCGCCTGGCCGACTGGTACGTGCGCCTGGAAGACGATAGGCCGCAACAGCTCGTGAATGAAACCTACAGCTGGCTGGTGCTCGATGAATTCGGCCGCGCTGATCTGCACGCCGCGCGGGCCATCGAGGCGTCGCCGCTGCCGAGCCAGGCGCAGCGGGATGAAATGAACCGGCGGTTGTTTGCACCGGCGATACGATCGTAAGGCTTTGCCACCATCAAGGAGGACGATATGCCCGATCCGAAATTCATGAAGCCCTGGCACGGGGTACCCCGGGAGCAGATCGCGTGGCATCCGTCGGTGGACGAAAACGCCTGCATCGGCTGCGGTACCTGCGTCACCGGTTGCAGCCGGCTGGTTTACCGCTTCGACTACGAGCGCAAGAAATCGGTCGTGGCCGACCCGCTCAATTGCATGGTCGGCTGCACCACTTGCGCCAACACCTGCCCGACGCACGCGATTCATTTTCCGCCGCTGGCGAGCGTGTTCGCGCTCGAAGGCCGGCCCGACGTGCGGCATGCAATCGAGAACGATCTCATCGCGCGGCGCGAGCAGCTCGCCTGGCGCGATGTCATTCCGCATCCCGACCGGCTCGTGGAGCTGGTGGTCGACAATATCGAGCGCCCCAATCCAAAAACACTGCTGGTGCGGCTCGCCCCCAGGGTCAAGGGCGAGTGCTTCTGCCAGTTCACGTCGGGGCAGTACGTCGAGGTCTGGGTGCCCGATACTCCGTACCTGTCGCGGTCCTATTCAATCGGCAACGCGCCGCGCGAGGACGGCAGCATCGATCTCCAGATCCGGCAGGTCGAAGGCGGGCGCCTGTCCGAGTGGGCCTTCAATCGTATGAAACCCGGCGACCGCGTGCGTGTGCGCGGACCGCTGGGCGCGTTCACCATGCGTTCGCCGCTGGACCGCCCGCTGCTGTTCGTCGCCGGCGGCACTGGATTCGCGCCCATTGAAGCGCTCATCGAGCAGCAGTTCAGACTCAGCCCGCAGCGCGACATGGTGCTGGTCTGGGGTGCCGGGGATGCGCGCGATTTTTACGCGCTCAGCACGCTCGAGGCCTGGAATCTGTCGGACCGGAAGCTGCGCATCTTGCTCGCCGCCGAGCGCGGCTTCGAGGCCTACGCCATTCCCGTCGGCATCGCCACGGTCACCGGCACGGTCATCGACGCACTGCATACGCCGGCCCTCGCGCTCACCGGGCGTGACGCCTACATCGCCGGGCCGCCGGCGATGATGCCCGCAGTCATTGACAGCTTGCGACACCAGGGAATTCCCACTGAACACATCGCCGTTGATTCGTTCGGACTGCATTGAGCGACGTTTCTACATGAATGATAAAGGAGCAATCAATGAAAACCATCTGGGCCGCCATGCTGTTGCTTTCCATCCCGGCCTGGGCCGCGGGTGACAACGCTTCCGACTGGTACTACCCCGAGTGGCTGGCCACGGCACCGCACGCTCCGGTCTTCAAGGTGCGCGATACGGTCAACAAATACGGCCGCTACGCCACCGAGACCAAGACCATCACGGTCAAGGATTTGATCAAGTTCCACGGTCACTTCTGCGGCGGGCTGGTGGAAGGCGCCACGGCCTTGCGCATGGCCTTCGACCGGCTGTTTCCGGACGGCGTCATCGATCGCACCGATCTGCGCATCGCCTCCAACAACTCCGCCTGCGGCGGCGACGTGGCGTCCTATCTCACCGGCACCCGCGCCCGCTTCGGCTCGCACCTGATTGATCCGAAACTCAAGGAGAGCGATTTCGTGGTGCAACGCATCTCCACCGGCAAAACGGTGCGTGTGGTGATCAACGCCGCCACCTATCCGCACGACGTGCGCACTCAGATGAAGAAGATCGAGTCGGGCAATTTCGAGCCCGCCGACATCGACCGGTTCCAGGATGTTCAATGGGCCTACGCCAAGAAGCTGGTGAGCCGGCCGGCGATTGAATCGGTGGACGTAACCGAGAGCCCCGACTATGCCTGGCCGGAACCGCCTTGCAGGAACATGGGAAAGCGCCACGACAACGATTACAAGAACGTGCCGAAAGCACATTGACAACGAAAGGAGTACAACGATGGATAACAGACAACCACGTGAATTCTGGCCGCCACTGGCCGCGGGTATCGGCCTCGGTCTGGCGCTCATGGCCATGTTCCTGTTCACCGGTCATGGTTTGGGCGCGAACGGTTTTTTCACACGCACGGTGGTTTGGTTAAGTGATGCGACCAATCCCGCGTGGGCCGAGGCGAATGTCTATTTCAAATCTTATTTGGGCAAGGGCCATCCGCTGAATGAATGGATCAGCTGGGAAATCGCCGGCGTCGCCATCGGCGCACTGGTGGGCAGCCTGAGCGCGCGGCGCTTCCAGTTGAAAGTCGAACGCGGGCCGAGCATCGGTATAGGTGCACGCCTCGGGCTGGCCCTGGGCGGTGGCGTGCTGACCGGCTTCGGCGCGCCGCTCGCTCGCGGTTGCACCAGCGGCCTCGGGCTGTCCGGCGGTGCAACGCTGGCGGTGGCGGCATTTGTCTTTCTGATTGCCTTCTTCATCGCGGGCTTGTTGGTATCAACTCTTACACGGAGGCTCTGGCAATGAATTTCCCTCTCGAAAACAGTGGCAACCTGGTTGTTCTCCTTGCCGGATTTTTCTTTGGTTACTTCCTCGAAGTCTCCGGGCTCGGCAGCCCGCGCAAACTGAATGCCCAGTTCACGCTGCGCGACTGGAGCGTGTTCAAGGTCATGTTCGTCGCCATCGTGGTGGCGGCGGCCGGCTTGTGGCTGTTCGATGTGCTGGGCTGGCTGCGTTTCGATGCGCTGAAGGTGCAGACCACGTTCTTCTGGGCCATGGCCGTGGGTGGCGCCCTGCTGGGCGCGGGACTGGCCATCGGCGGCTACTGTCCCGGCACCTCCGTGGTCGGTTTGTTCACCGGGCGCATCGACGCCTTGCTCTTCATGCTCGGCATGTTGATCGGCACGACGCTTTTCGCTGCCAGCTTCGATGCGCTACAAGGTCTCTATCTGGCGGCGCAAGGTCCCAAGGGCCAGACGCTCCCGGCGCTGACCAGTTGGCCGACCTGGCTGATCCTGTTGTTGCTGGCGGGTCTCGCGGCAGGTGGCTTTCGTTTGGGCGCCTGGTTTGAAAGTCGTCGCGGTGGCGTCATCGATGCCAGGCAGTTGGCGGAATGAATACGGCTCAAGACGCGATCGCAGTCGAACCGGCCTTCGTGCTGCTGTTTTCCATCCACCTGAAAAGCGCCTTCAAAGGCTTCGGCGCGCTGCCGCCCGGCATCGCGCCGCTGCCCGCCGAGCAATCTGGCGATTATGTCGCGCGGCTCGCCGAGTTCGAAACGCGGCTGCTCGGCAAGACGTTTCGCGAGGCCGGACGCCTCGCGCGCGCGCCGCTCGGGCGCGTCGCGCTCGACGACCTCCCCGAGCACGCGCCGACCCACGCCGACGTCTACCTGCTCGCGCATAAGTCCGGCGTGGCGCTGTGGGAAGTCTGGCTGCCGGCGCCGAGTCAGCCGTTCGATGCGGCGCGCTGGATCGGCTGGCTCGATCCAGAGACCGAGGACGGACTGATCGCGCGGCTGTGGCGCGTGCTCGGCCCAGTGAACAAGGAAATCGCCGGCAAGCCGGCCTGGTCGGGATTGTATTTTCCGCTCACCCTGCTGCGCGCCCCGCAACATCCGCTCGAAACCCTCGTCGAACGCCACGGCACGGATCTGGTGCACCTGCTGTTTCTCGACCACTCGCGCAGAGCCTTCAAGCCCGAGCTGGTGGCCGAGGAACTCGGCCGTGACTACTGCACGCGTGAAGGCGGCATGACGCTGCTCGCGCGCCGCAGCGGGCTCGATGTGCACGGGCGCGAGGACATCGCCGAGGAGGCGCCACCCGCGGGTCTGCCTCCGCGCAGCGCGTTGCCGTTTCTCATCACGCTCGAGTTGCTGCTGATCGAGCGCGCGGTGCTCGCGCACTTGTACCAGCGCCTGTCGCGCCGCATGCCGGGTTCGGTGGAAGAGCTGCTGGCGCTCAAACAGGAGGTGCTCGATGCGTTGGAGGAGTATTATGGCGCGATCACCAACGCCACGCGCTTCAGCGACGCGGTGACCGCCGACGGCGAGCGCCTGCTCGGCCTCGGGGATCTCTACGACGCGGTAAGGGAGCGTCTCGATACCGTGAGCTTCGCCATCACCACCCGCTACCAGAGGCACATGACGCTGCTACAGTTCTGGCTCACGGTGGTGTTCGGTGCCACCGAGATCGGCTTCATCGCTTCCGGCATCGCCACCTGGTATTACCGCGCCGAGCTCGGGACGGTGCTCGCCTGGACCGTCGGCGCCAGCGTCGTGTCGGGGCTGATCCTGGTGTTGCTGCTGCGGGGGAAGGTCGAATGAATAACTCGGCGGCCATTTTGCCCACCCCCATCGGCCACGTTGTCGAAGTGCACGGCCCGGTGGTGGATGTCGCCTGCGAGGTTCTGCCGCCGCTGCACCGGGCGCTGCGCATGGTTGTCGGCGGAGCGGATGCGGTGCTGGAAGTGCTGCACCATCTCGACCCGCACCAGGTGCGCGCCATCGCCCTCTCTCGCACGGCGGGGCTCCAGCGCGGCACCCCGGTATTCGACAGTGGCGCGCCGCTGCGCGTGCCGGTGTCCGCGGCCTGCCTGGGTCGCATGCTCGATGTCTTCGGCGCGCCCCTGGACGGCGGCGCGCCGCTGGCAGCGGAGGCGTTTCGCCGCTTGCTGTCGCCGCCGCCGCGACTCGCCGACACCCTGCCTTCCTCGGGCATCCTGGAGACCGGAATCAAGGTCATCGATCTGTTGTGCCCCTTTATCCGTGGCGGCAAGACCGGGTTGTTCGGCGGCGCGGGGGTGGGCAAGACGGTGCTCATCATGGAATTCATGCAAGCGGTGGCTTCCCTGCACGGCGGGGTGTCGGTATTCGCCGGGGTGGGCGAACGCATCCGCGAAGGGCATGAGCTGTGGCACGAGATGCGCGACAACGGCGCGCTCGCCAACGCGGTACTGGTGTTCGGCCAGATGGACGAGTCGCCGGGCGTGCGTTTTCGCGTCGGGCTCGCCGCGCTCGCCTATGCCGAGTACCTGCGTGACACGCTGGGCCGCGAGGTGCTGTTCCTGATGGACAACGTGTTCCGCTTCGCGCAGGCCGGCTCCGAGGTGTCGGGGCTGCTGGGGCGCATGCCCGCCACGGTCGGATATCAGCCGACCCTGCCGTCGGAAGTGGCGGAACTGGAGGACCGCATCGTCTCCAGCCGGGCCGGCAACATCACCTCGGTGCAGGCCGTATATGTGCCCGCCGACGACATGACCGACCCGGCCGTCGAGGCCATTCTCGTTCATCTCGACACGCGCGTGATCCTGTCGCGCGCCCAGACGGGCAAGGGCATCTACCCGGCGGTGGACCCGCTCGCCTCGGGCAGCAAGCTCATGGACCGGCACTTCCTCGGCGACCGCCACTACACGGTGGCCCACGACGTGCGCGAACACCTGGCGCGCTACCGCGAACTGGAGGACATCATCACCATGCTTGGCATCGAGGAGCTGTCCGAGGCCGACCGGCAGGTGGTGCAACGCGCCCGCCGGCTGCAGCGCTATCTCACCCAGCCGTTCCACGCCATGACGACACAGAATGCCATACGTGGCGTGTCGGTGCCGCTGGCGCAGACGCTCGCCGACTGCGAGGCTATCCTGCGCGGCGAGTATGACGATCGGCCCGAAGAGTGGTTTTACATGCGCGGTGCGCTGGCGGCTTCCCCATGAACACCTTCACACTGCGGCTGCTCGCCGCCGACCGCGGCGAAGTTATCGAGGGCGTGGCGAGTTTCAACGGCGAGGACGCGAGCGGCCGCTTCGGCATACTCGCGCATCACGATCGCTTCATGACCGCGCTCGGCTTCGGCCTGGCGCGCCTGCGGCTCGGCGACGGCCGCAACGAATACCTGGGCCTGCCCGGCGGCGTGCTGTACTTCCTCGACAACGAACTGCGCATCTCCACCCGGCGCTATCTGCGCGACACCGACGTGGCGCGCATCACCCAGGCGCTGACGCGCGAGTTGCTGGAAGAGGAACAGGCGCTGGAGCAGACCCGGCGCAAGCTGCACCGGCTGGAGACGGAGATGTTGCGGCGCCTCGCGCGCCTGGAGACGGAATGACCATGCAAGACCGCGACCGCCTGAAAGCCAACATCGAGAAACAGGCGCAGCGCATGGCGCAGGCGGAGAAGGACCGCCCCACGCTCATCGCCCAGACCGTGTTCCTCGGCACGCTGGCGCTGCTGTTCGTGCTGCCGGTGGTGGGCGGCGCCTATCTTGGGCGCTGGATCGACAACCTGATCGCGGGTTATTCGTACCGCTGGACGGTGAGCCTGCTGATCACGGGCGTGTTCATCGGTGGCATGAACGTATACCTCTACATTCGGAGGCATTGAATGGGCAAACCGGAATTGCTCGAATGGCTCGCGTTTCATCTCGGCCCGCTGTCCATCGGGCCGACGGTGCTGACCACCTGGCTGCTCATGGTGCTGCTCGCCGGGCTCGGCTGGTTCGGCACGCGCAAACTGAGCGTGGGGGCGCCATCGCGCCTGCAAACGGCGCTCGAAGGCGCCGTGCTCGCCCTGGAATCCGCCATCGAGGCTGTCGCACCCGGCCACGCCGGGCGACTGCTGCCCTTCATCGGCAGCCTGTGGGTATTTATCGCGGCTGCCAATCTGATCGGCCTGGTGCCGGGCCTGGCTTCGCCCACCGGCAACCTCTCCACCACCGTGGCGCTCGCGCTGCTGGTGTTCGCCGCCGTGCACTGGTTCGGCATCCGCATCGACGGCTTCAAGACTTATTTCAAGCACTATCTCGACCCCAACCCCATCCTGCTGCCGTTTCATTTGCTGGGCGAGATCACGCGCACGCTCGCGCTCGCCATCCGCCTGTTCGGCAACATGATGAGCCTGGAGATGGCCGCGCTGCTGGTGCTGCTGGTGGCCGGTTTCCTCGCGCCGGTGCCGCTGCTCATGCTGCACATCGTCGAGGCGCTGGTGCAGGCGTATATTTTCGGCATGCTGGCGCTGGTCTATGTGGCCGGCGCCCTGCAATCCCATGAACTCCAACACAAGGACTGACACATGGACAAAATGACCTGGTTCACCCTGCTTTCCACCGGCGGCGCGTTGCTGGCGATCGCCGTCGGCGTGATCTTCCCGGCGATCGCCATGGGGCGCGCCATTGTTCAGGCGCTCGATGCGCTGGCGCGCCAGCCGGAGGCCGAGAAGTCCATCACGCGCACGCTCTTCATCGGCCTGGCGATGATCGAGTCGCTCGCGATCTACGTGCTGGTGATCGTGCTCATCGTACTGTTCCGCAACCCCTTGCTCGAATACCTGCTGAAGTAGGCGCGCCATGGAACTCGATTGGACCACCCTGGCTCTCGAAGCGCTCAACTTCCTTGTCCTGGTGTGGCTGCTGAAGCGCTTTTTCTATCGCCCGGTGCTGACGGTGATCGAAAAGCGCCGGGCCGAGACGGCGAAGACGATCGCGGACGCCGAGATGGTGCGGCGCGAAGCGGAAACACTGAAGGCCGAGTATCAGACGCGATTGGCGAACGTGGACGAGGCGCACGCGGCAGCAAAGGCGCGACTCGACGAGGAGATCGCCACCGAGCGCGCGCGGCGTTTGAGCGCGCTCGACGCGGAAATCGAAACCGAACGCCGGCGGCGCGAAACCCTCGAGGCGCACCAGAGAAGCGAACGCGAATCCGCGCTGGAGCGGCAGGCGCTGACGCTGGCCGCCCGTTTCGCCACGCATCTGCTGGACCGGCTGGCCGGCCCCGAACTTAACGCGCGACTCGCGGATCTGGCCCTCACCGGGATGGAAGCCCAGGCGCCCGACAAGATCGAGGCCCTGCGCACCGCGCTGCGCGAACCGGGCGGGAGCATCAAGGTCGTCAGCGCCTATCCGCTCGATGACACGCGCCGCCAGGCGTTTACCGCCGCCCTCGTGCGGCTCGCGGGCCGGCCCCTCGTGCCCGAATTCAGTGAGGACGCGGTGCTCAAGGCCGGCGTGTGCATCATGGCCGGCTCCTGGGTGCTGATGGCCAACCTGCGCGATGAGCTCGGCTTCTTTGCCGGCAGCTTCGAACATGACGGCTGACAACGGGTTGCTGGACCGACTGGCGCGGCGGGTCGAGACTTACCGCTTCGGCCTGCGGCTGGGTGAAAAGGGCCGGGTCGCCTCGGTGGGCGACGGCATCGCCTGGGTCTATGGACTGCCCTCGGCGGCGGCGGAGGAAATCCTGCGTTTCGAGGATGGCAGCCGTGGCATGGTGTTCGAACTGCAGAAGGAGCGCTTGGGCGTGATCCTGCTCGACCCGGAGTCGAGCATCGCCTCGGGCTCGATGGTGTCACACACCGGCGAGCGCCTCGAGATCGGCGTCGGTGACGGGCTGCTGGGGCGCGTCGTCGATCCGCTGGGCAAGCCGCTCGACGATCTGCCGCCGCCCGAGACGGAAGGCTTTTCGCAGCTGGAAGCGGCGTCGCCGCCCATCGTGGCACGGGATTTCGTGAACCGTCCGCTCTATACCGGCGTCAAGGTGGTGGACACCCTCATTCCCATCGGCCGCGGCCAGCGCCAGCTCCTCATCGGCGATGCCGGCACCGGCAAGACCTCGCTTGCGCTCGACACCGTCGTGGCCCAGGCCGGGCAGGGCGTGAAGTGCATATATATAATGATTGGGCAGAAGCGCTCCGAGGTGGCACTCGCCATCGACCTGCTGCGCCGCCACGGCGCGCTGGCCTACACGACCATGGTCGTGGCCGAGGCCACGACCACGCCCGGCATGAAATACCTCGCACCCTTCGCCGGCTGTGCCGTCGCCGAGGGCTGGATGCGGCGCGGCGAAGACACCCTCGTCATCTACGACGATCTCAGCACCCACGCCCGTGCTTATCGCGAGCTGTCGCTGCTCATGCACCGCCCGCCGGGGCGCGAGGCCTATCCGGGCGACATCTTCTACCTGCACGCGCGCCTGCTCGAGCGCGCCACGCGCCTTTCCGCCGAGCATGGCGGCGGCAGCCTCACGGCCTTGCCCCTGGTCGAAACCGAAGAAGGCGAGATCGCCGCCTACATTCCGACCAATCTCATTTCCATCACCGACGGCCAGATCTATCTGGACCGTAAACTCTTCGCCGCCGGCGTGCTGCCCGCCGTCGACGTGCCGCTGTCGGTTTCACGCATCGGCGGCAAGGCGCAACACTCCCGCATCAAGGAGGAAGCGGGCCGGATGAAGCTCGATTACCTGCAGTTCCTCGAACTGGAAGTCTTCACGCGTTTCGGCGCCAAGCTGGAGGCGGGCGCCGAGGCCAAGATCCGGCACGGGCGGCTGCTGCGTGAGATTCTGAAACAGGAGCGTCTCACGCCCCTCCCCGCCGCCTTTCAACTGGCGTGGATGATCGCCTTCAACGCCGGGTTGCTCGATACCTGGACGCCGGAGACCCTGCCCGGTGTATTGCAGAAAATTCTGGACGGCCTCGCGCGCGAACCGCTGGCGCTCGAGGCCGCCCGTGAAGAGTGGCTGGCACGCCTCAAAAACTGGCTTGGGAGCGGGCCATGAGCGGCCTGACCGAGCTTTCGCAGCGCCTCGCACGGCTCAAGGAGATTAGCGGCATCATGTCCGCGATGAAAAGCCTCGCGCTGGTGGAGACGCGCAAGCTCGCCCGCTTCCTCGAGCACCAGCGCCGCATGCTCGCCAACATCGAGGCGGCGGCCGCCGATTTCCTGAGCTTTCACCCCCTCGGGCAAACGCGCGCAGAACCGGCCGCGATCGTGATCGTGATCGGTTCCGAGCGTGGTTTCTGCGGAAACTTCAACGAGCGGGTTCTTGCCGCCCTGGATGCGCTGCCGCGCCGGGAACCCGCACCCATGCTGGTGGTGCTGGGTCAGCGGCTCGGCACGAAAACGGAAACCCGCGCCAACGTGATCGCCCGGATCGACGGTCCGAGCGTGACTGAAGACGTGCCCAACGTGCTGAACCGGCTCATGGACGCCCTGCACTCGGCGAACCGGCCGCTGACCGGCGCCGGCACCGCGCTCATGAGCCTCGCGCACGAAGCCGAGGGCGAACCCGTATTGAAGCGCCTGCTGCCGCTCGCAGCGCCCGCGCGGCGGTTTCCTCATGCGCCGCGCCTGCAACTGGCGCCGCCCGCGTTCTTCGCCGAACTGCTCGACCAGTATCTGCTCGCGGCGTTCACCGGCCTGCTCTATGATTCGCTCGCGGCGGAGAACCGCCAGCGCCTCGCGCACATGGAACAGGCGCTCGACCGACTCGGCGAGACCCTCGCCCGTCTCGCTCTGCAACGCAACCGCCTGCGCCAGGAAAAGATCGTCGAGGAGATCGAGGTGATCCTGTCCAGCGAACAGGCGTTACGCCATGAGCCTCGATGAGTCTCCGCCGACGACAATGCGCACCCGCTCGCCGCCCCGGCGCGAGCCTGGTGGTGCATAATGTTCCAGAACCAGGAAATTCATTATGACAATCGTTGTTTGTCATTCATCCATTTATCGCGCGAGCCCGATAACATGAGCACAAACCCAGACAACCACTCCCACGACCACGATCACGCCAATGTCGATACGACCAGTCGGGCGTTTGCCGTGGGCGTCACCCTCAACCTTGCCTTTGTCGCGATCGAGGCCGGCTTCGGGCTGTGGGCCAATTCGCTCGCGCTGCTGGCCGACGCCGGCCACAACTTCAGCGACGTGATCGGGCTGCTCGCCGCCTGGGCGGCGATGGTGCTCGCCAGACGCCTGCCCTCCACGCGCTTCACCTACGGGCTGCGGGGTTCGACGATTCTGGCGGCGCTCGCCAACGCCATGCTACTGCTCGTGGCCGTGGGCGGCATCGCCTGGGAGGCGATCCGGCGCCTTTCCGAACCGACTCCGGTCAGTGAAGCGACCATGATCTGGGTCGCGCTGGCGGGCGTGGTGGTCAACGTGGCGACGGCGCTGATGCTGCGCCAAGGACGCGAACACGACATCAACCTGCGCGGCGCCTATCTGCACATGGTGGCCGACGCCGCCGTCTCCGTCGGCGTGGCGGTTGCCGGGGCCGGCATGTTGCTCACCGGGTGGTTGTGGCTCGATCCCGCCGTCAGCCTGATCATCGCCGTGGTGATTTTCATCGGCACCTGGGGCTTATTAAAGGAATCGCTGCGCCTTTCCCTGCACGCCGTGCCCGAACGCATCGACCCGGAGGCAGTGCAGAGTTATCTGCAAGCGCTGCCCGGCGTGTGCGAAGTGCATGACCTGCATATCTGGGGAATGAGCACGACCGAAACGGCGCTGACCGCGCATCTCATCGTGACCGGCGGACACCCGGGTGATGATTTTCTCGATCGCATCGCCGAAGAACTCGACCACCGCTTCCAGATCGGCCACGCCACGCTGCAAATCGAACTGGCCGACGGCAATGGCGCGTGCCGGTTGGCGCCGGGAGACGTGGTCTGACACGTCCGAATGCTGGGTTGCCGCCTGACGCCCGGAGATCCGCGGCCACCGCGGCGAATGCCGCCTCGCCCGACTTCCGCGGCAGGAAGCGGCGAACTCATCGACGCCGCGGCGATGATCACAAACGATAGAAATTGAGTCAGGTCAAAGCGTCCCCCACCCGGGAAGCTGATAGAATTATTTACCCCAATTCCAAGGAGGATCTACCATGTCGTTCAAGAAGCCGATACTGATCGCACTGTTGGGCATGACCCTGGTGCTGCCTTTGCTCGCACAGGCGCAGCCGGGATATGGAGGAAACTGGCCAGGCGGAGGACCCGGGCCCTATTCGCCGTATGGCGCAGGTCCGTATGCTGCCGGCAATCCTTACGCCCAGGAACTCAACGAACTCGCCGTCAAGAATCCGGAAAAGCACGACGCCTGTTACAAACAGGCAAACGAGAAGAACCTTCGGCGGGATGCGCGTTGGAAATTCATGATCGAGTGCATGAAGAAGTAAGCCGTCCGCTGGCCCACGGAATTACTTCCGTGGGCCAGCGTTCTCGACCGGGCAACAGGTAAACGATCCGCGGGGGCGCGACGCGTGGCGGGAGATCGCGCGACATGCGCAATCCCTGGTCGAGCCGCGGGCGCGGGTGCGCGACCTGATGCGCTTCGTCGCGAAGGACGCCGGAGCGCTTTTCGATCTCATCAACTCTCCTCAGCAGGAATAAACGGAGGTACACATGGACAACCACATTCAAGCAGAAGGGCATGAGCGCTGCCCCCGGTGCGGCGGGCGGATCGAGCGCGGCAAGAAACATCGGTGCAAATCCGCGCACAACCCAGGCAGCGACAGCGGAGAGAATGCGCAGAAGTCTTCTCCGTCAGAGGACGCCGTTCGCGAACGCGCCTATGAACTCTATGTTGCGCGCGGCCGGACGCCGGGCCACGACATTGAGGATTGGATACAAGCGAAACGCGAGCTGGCCGGCGGTGGCCAGAGGCAAGCGCATTGATGCCGGGGCCGGCCTCGGGAGCTGGAAGCAAAGTGCGCGCCGGCGAGTCGGCGCGGTGAATGCTACGGCGGCCGACTCCACCGGCCGGCGTGCTCATGGAAACGGGAGGAAACCGCCCGCCGCGCCCCTTCACGAACGATGAACACCCTGTTCCAGACACTCCCGGCCGCGGTGCGCGCGCACCTGCGCGAAACCCCGGCACCGGAGTGGCTGCAACCGATGCTTGCCACCCTCACCGACCGGCGATTCTCGGATCCGGACTGGCTCTTCGAACGCAAATTCGACGGCGAGCGGTGCCTGGCGTATCGCGACGGAGACCGTTTGCGGCTGCTGTCGCGCAACCGCCTGGCGCTCAACGATACGTATCCGGAAGTCGCCGAGGCGCTCGCCCAACAGGCCCCGCGGCGTTTCGTCACCGACGGGGAAATCGTGGCATTCGAGGGGAGCGCCACGAGCTTTGCGCGCCTGCAGGGACGCATGCAGATCACGGACCCCGAGCAGGCACGCCGGACCGGCATCGCGGTGTACTACTACCTCTTCGACCTGCTCTACCTCGACACCTATGATATCACCGGCCTCCCACTGCTTGATCGCAAGCAACTGCTCGAGCGGGCGTTTACCTTTCGCGACCCGCTACGCTACAGCGTCCATCGCCACCGGGACGGCGAGGCGTTCTACCGCGCGGCCTGCCGCCAGGGCTGGGAAGGCCTCGTCGCCAAGCGCGCCGACAGTCCCTACACGCACCGGCGCTCGCCGGACTGGCTCAAGTTCAAGTGCCTTAACGAACAGGAGTTCGTCGTCGGCGGCTATACCGATCCGGAGGGCGCGCGCACCGGTTTCGGGGCTCTGCTCGTGGGTTATTACGAACAGGACAAGCTGCGTTATGCCGGCAAAGTCGGGACGGGCTACGACCGATCCACTCTCGAGGCCCTCGGTGAAGAACTCCGCGCGCTCGCGCAGGTACGCTCTTCGTTCGTCGTCGGCGATGCGCCGACGCGCGGAGTCCACTGGGTGGCGCCACGGCTGGTGGTGGAAGTGGCCTTCGCCGAGTGGACCCGGGCCGGCAAGCTGCGCCAGCCCCGCTACCTCGGCCGGCGCCGCGACAAGCGCGCGCGGGACGTGATTCGGGAGCGCGCGTGAGCGGCGAATCGTTGCGCATCGGGGCGCACACTGTAGAACTCACGCATCTCGACAAGGTGCTCTTTCCGGGCGCACCGGCGTTCACCAAACGCGACCTGATCGAGTACTACCGCCGCATCGCCGACACGATGCTGCCGCATCTCGCGGGGCGGCCGCTGACCTTGCAACGCTTCCCGGACGGCATCGAGGGCGAAGGCTTCTTCCAGAAGGAGATCCCCGAATATTTCCCCGCGTGGGTCGCGCGCGTGACGGTGCCGAAGACCGGCGGCAGCGTGACCCAGGTGTTGTGCGAGAACGCCGCCACGCTCGTTTACCTTGCGGAACAGGCGTGTATCACACCGCACGTGTGGTTGAGCCGCGCGGACCGGCCGCGGCATCCGGACCGCCTGATCTTCGATCTCGATCCGCCGGACGACGGCTTCGAACGCGTCCGGGCGGCGGCCTCATTGGTGCGCGCATTGCTTCGCGATCTCGGTCTGGCGAGCTATGTCATGACCACCGGCTCGCGCGGGCTGCATGCCGTCGTGCCGCTCGATCGTGCGGCGGATTTCGATACCGTGCGCGGTTTCGCGCGCGAGGTTGCGGCGGTCCTGGCGCAGCGCCATCCGCGCGATCTCACGACCGAAGCGCGCCTCGCCAAGCGGCAAGGCCGTCTGTACCTCGACACCGCGCGAAACGCCTATGCGCAAACGGGCGTGGCGCCGTACGCGGTGCGCGCGCGACCCGGCGCGCCGGTCGCGACACCGCTCGCCTGGGAGGAACTTGAAGAGCGCGCGCTCGACGCCCGGCGTTACCGCCTGGACAACCTGTTCCAGCGCCTCGAGCGGCGGGGCGACGCGTGGCGTGAAATCGCGCGCCATGCGCAATCCCTGGTCGAGCCGCTGGCGCGGCTGCGCGACCTGTTGCGCGCGGAAAACGTCTCGGCAGGGGATGAGGACAAATGAGCGTCGGGTTGCAGCGTGTGTCGAGAGCCCTTTGCGGCCCGGGTATCGCCCTGATTGGCGCGCGGTCGCCCGATATCTTGCGCACCACCGGACCACATGCCCGTACCCGCCCCCGCTACGGCAAACGCGGCGCGGTCGCCGCCCTGTGTCTCGTGGCCTCGTTGGCTGGCTGCGCTGGTCCGCGGCACGACGTGCCGCACCCGCGGTCCGAGGCGTGGCCGTATCCCGAGGAAACCGCGCTCGGCCGCGCGCTCGGCGAACCACTGGTGGGCCACAAGGGCCAATCCGGATTCTATCTGCTCGACTCGGGGATGGAGGCCTTGAGCATCCGCGCCGGGCTGGCCGAGAACGCACTGCACACCCTCGACTTGCAGTACTACATCGTGCGCGAGGACGCGACGACTCAGCTCCTTATTTACCGCGTGCTGCGCGCCGCGCGGCGCGGGGTACGCGTGCGGCTGCTGATCGACGACCTGTACACGGGAGGCAATGATTTCGATCTGGCGACCTTCGCGGTGCAGCCCAACATCGAGGTGCGCGTGTTCAATCCGTTCCGGCACCGCGGCACGGCGGGTCTGGCGCGGCTTTTGGAGTTTTTCGGCGACGCAACGCGACTGAACCGCCGCATGCACAACAAGCTGTGGGTCGCGGACAATGCCGTAGCCATCGTGGGCGGACGCAATCTGGGCGACGAATACTTCGATGCACACGGCGAAGTCAATTTCTCCGACCTCGACGTCCTTGCGGCCGGCCCCATCGTGCGCGACATCTCGCGCAGCTTCGATGATTATTGGAACAGCGAATGGGCCGTGCCGATCCAGGCCTTCGTCACTACCCCACCGGATCCGGAGCGGGTCGCCGAGTTCGGGCGCACGCTGGAGGCACGGCTGGAACGTTTTCGCGACACCGACTACGCGCGTGCACTGCGCGAGGTCCGTCTCGGGCCCCGTTTGCTCGCGGAGCAGTTGCCGCTGACACCCGCCCCGGCCATTGCGCTCTATGACGAGCCGACGAAGATATCGGCGGAAAGCGGCGCTGAATCACCGAGCCGGATCTTCCCGTCGCGCATACGGCCGATCGTCGAAGCGGCAAAGCGCGAGGTCATCCTGATCTCGCCTTATTTCATCCCGAGCGAACAGGGGATCGGCGTCCTGAGCGCGCTCGCCCGGCGCGGGGTGCGCGTGCGCATCCTCACCAACTCGCTGGCCGCCACCGACGTTCCGGTCGTGCATGCTGGCTACGCGCATCTGCGCGCACGCCTGCTCGCGGCCGGTGTCGAGCTGTACGAAGCGCGCCCTGACGTACCACCCGACGCCATCCGCCGCTGGCGCCCCGGCGCGTCGTCCGGCGCCAGCCTGCACGCAAAGGCGATCATGGTCGATCGCAAATCCGTGCTCGTCGGCTCGATGAATCTCGATCCTCGTTCGCGGCTGTCGAACACCGAGGTCGCCGTGTTGATCGATAGTGCGTCGCTGGGCGGACAGCTCGGCGCGTTGTTCGAGAAGGCCACGTCGCCCGACCAGGCGTTCCACGTCGAACTCACCGAGCCCGGCAACGAAAACTCGCCGCTGGTCTGGGTCGCCCGCGAGGACGGTCAACCGGTGCGCTACAGTCGGGAGCCGCTGGCGAGCTGGTGGCGCCGCGTGGTCTCCAGTTTGTTCGGCGCGCTGGCGCCGGAGGAACTGCTCTGATGCCGAGTCGAAACCGGAACAAATATCTTGTCACAAGGAGTCACACTCATGTCCGAAACCATCCCCCTGAACGAAGCGGAACGCGACGCCGCGGCCGCTGACCGACTGCGCGCGGACGGCCCCAATGCCTTGCCCGGCGGGCAGCGCCGCACTGGGGCTGAAATTAATCACGGAAAGGAGCGACCATGAGCGACTGGGACGCGGCAGAGGGTGCACCCGCCCCCTTGGGAGTCAGCTGGGTAGAAGGAGAGCGGGCATATAACTTCGCGCTTTACTCCAAACACGCAACCGCCGTGATCCTGTTGCTATACGGTGAAACCGATCCCGTACACCCTGTCGCTGAGGTAAGGTTAAGCCACCCACGGAACAAGACCGGCCGCATCTGGCACTGTCGACTGCCTGACGCGCTTGTCGATCGCGCAAAATATTACGCTTACCGCGTGGAAGGTCCATTCGATCTGCGTGAAGGCCACCGCTTCGATGGCGAAAAGACGCTGCTCGACCCTTATGCCAGATCCGTGTACTTCCCGCCCGACTTCAGCCGGGAGGCGGCCTGTCGCGCTGGCGCCAATGCAGGCCGGGCGCCTTTGGGTCTGATCCGCGCTGTTCGTGACACGTTCAATTGGCTTGGCGACAGGCGCGCGCGTCATACCCATGACACGATCATCTACGAGATGCACGTGAAGGGCTTTACCAAGCGCGCGAATTCCGGCATCAGTCCCGAGAAGCGCGGCACGTACGCCGGTGTGATCGAGAAAATCCCCTACCTCAAGGAACTGGGCGTTACCGTCGTCGAGCTGCTGCCGATTCATCAACGCGATCCCCAGGAGAACAGCTACTGGGGATACATGACGCTCAACTTCTTTTCGCCGGAGTCGAATTACGCAAGCCGTCCCGGCGAGCAACTGGACGAGTTTCGTGCCATGGTGAAAGCGCTGCACCAGGCGGATATCGAGGTGGTGCTCGATGTCGCCTATAGCCATACAACCGAAACCGACCAGAACGGTCCCACTTACAGCTTCCGCGGTCTCGACAATACGACGTATTACTTGCTCGAGCAGGACCGCCGCTGGTACCGGAACGATACTGGGTGCGGCAATGTACTGCACTCCGCCAACCGCTATGTGCGCAAAATGATCGTCGACAGCCTGCGCTACTGGGTACGGCACATGCACGTCGACGGCTTTCGCTTCGACTTGGCGTCCGTCTTCTCTCGGGCAAGCGATGGCAGCATCAATCTGGAAGATCCCCCCATCATCGCGGAAATCAGCGGTGCACCCGGGTTTGAGGATGTCCGCCTTATTGCGGAAGCGTGGGATGCGGCGGCGTACCAGCTCGGACGCAGTTTTCCGGGAACAACGTGGGCCCAATGGAATGGCAGATACCGCGACGATCTGCGCGCGTTCGTAAAAGGCGACGCTGGAATGGTTAATCCGCTCATTACACGCCT